>JAABUP010000843.1_pt1 | contig 66048 bp, 82 predicted proteins | sample 5559201 | NCBI WGS metagenome assembly JAABUP01 (sample SAMN10711887, study PRJNA513373) | rock metagenome | isolation source: Antarctica rocks | place: Antarctica
CCCGTACACAACCTTAGGCAAAATTACATTGGGGTTTCTGAAAGTGTGCAGGGACCACAGCTTGGTTGCGCATGTACCAAGCCACAAGCATCTGTTGACTAAATGCACAGCTGGTCTGTATCAGCTGAGCGTAAGAAGGAAGGGCAGATGCTGGGGTTCAGAGGGGTGGGTTCGGGAGGGATCACAAAGGCATGAGAGGGGGACAGCTTTGCTTACAACCCATCACGTATATTGATCATCATGCTGGCAGCATTTACAGCATAAGACAACTACCACAGCTGACTTGAACCACATAAAAGATGAAGCGTTTTGAAGGGCAAACAGCGGTGCCATCTGCAAAGCATCAAAGTTGACTTGCATGGCATAAGAGATCATGTGTTGCAAAGGGCAAAGAGTGAGCCTTTCTGCAAGGTAGCGCATCTGACTTGAACAGAACAAGACATCATTCAATTTGCAGGACAAACAGTGAGCCTTATGCATAGTGCCAAACAGCATGACAACTCCTTTCCACAAGTCACCTGAGCACGCCTGAGGCCACTCCATAGATGCCGTCTGTCACTTGGTAGCCTGCACAGATGGGAGCTACTGACGCAACCTCTCGACTCACTCTTGCATCATCCACGAACAGAGGGCCTATCCTGTTCTTGAAGATGAGAATGCCTGCAGCCTCCAGGGTTGTGAAAGAACAGCCCAAGGCAACTGCCACATACCCTGCATGACACATAGTTGCATCAGAAGGTGGATGCAGACTAGAAACTGGCTAAACACATTGTTTAAAGCTGGACATCAGACTTTGGGGTGTACAAGATGGCAGTAATGCTGGCTGGATGCATGAGACACATAGCCGTGCAACAGTCCCTCTCATGTGCAACATAACATAAGACAGCAAAGAAGCAGTTGAGGCAGGGGATGAACATATCCCAAATGCTAGACATGCAGGTCGCTGTCAGCTCTCTGTCAATGGGACAACTTGTATTTTTATTCAGAGAAGACTACTAGCGTGATTGCATTGACTTCATCTGAGGAAGTCTTCAACTTCTGTTTAGACACAGAGCATCTTTGAAGCTTTCTCGGCCGTAAGCAGGACAGGCTGAGTAACATACGTGCACAAGGACACCTGTGCAATGTTTCTTTGCCCTTGTTGAAACAAAGACACCTTCCATAGAGCAGCGTTTCTTTGGACAGCCAAGCACACTGTAGCAGGCTGAGTATGCTACGCGTAACAGTGTCCTATACGTTGCAGTACCCTACATACTACACCTTACAGTCTGCTACATGTCACAAATTGCTACACAGTATATAATGCTACAAGCTATTGCACATGTGATAGAAGCAGAGTCTGCTGTGCGCTTGCCTGCTAGCTTTGCCTCAGACGGTCTGTTTGCGCCCACAAGATTGCCCACCCTGATGGTTGCAGCAGTGGATACACCAAAGGGAAAGCTCATGTAAATGAAGACACAGAATGTCAGTAGGATGGAGTGAGCATCCACCTGTGCTTCACCTGCACATCACACATCACTTGTTATTTATACAAACACTTCACAAATGAATCTACCGACCATATAAAGTGGTGGGTCTCAACACATTAGTATTTCTGGGACATATGCACACACACCTGCAGGGTGCGTGAATGGAGTGTTGCAAATGTGGTGGACTGCTGCAGACAATTTGTCACAGCTGGCAAAATACAACGTCAAAACCAAGATGATCAAGAGGCTGTTCGAGCAACTTACAAGCTGACATGTGACACACATAGTAGGCAGACTCAAACTGCATGCAGACTATTGCTGTACAAACCTATCTCACAGAGCGCTAGGGTTTACATGTCAGAAAAACATGCAGCGTAGGTATGCATGCAGTGTTACCTGAGCATATTGTCAATTGCACATATGCAATAAACAGCAAGGTGATACACATTGTTGGGGCAAGCAGACTGGCAATATGCGGTATGCAGACAGGACTGTCATACCTAAAACACTGGCCATCACAGTGGTGACATCAAAACTGGCAGCATCTACCCCCATCATGACCCCCCCTGGCAGCCCCAAGGCCAAAAACCTGGTCATGACTTTGGGTGAAACCCCATGCCGCACTGCTGCCATTGCAGAGGCATACGTCACTTCTGACTTGGGATCTTTCTTCTGCAGCAATCCCATCACAATTAGTCAAAAAAAGTTGATGTCTGCACATTAGCAACAAACAGTCGATTTTCATGTGATGCCTGAGTGATTTGCATGTGTGAACAAATTGAGAGGTCAGGCAACTGACCTGAATCTTGATGTCTTGCTCAGTGGTGGTTGCACCAGCCTTGCTCAACCACAGCAGCCAGCCTATAAAGCACTACGATTTTAGTGCACACCATCAGTCATCTGGCACGTGAGTAATTTGGCGCAGCTTCAATGCTGTCATGAAGCTTACCACACAGCAGGACCAGCAACAGTGTACGTGCCACTGAAGTTGCTAGTGCTGCTCCCCAAAAGTCGTAGTAGTGCACAAGCACCATATTGATTGGAACATTCAGCACAGCTGTCATGACAGTCATGATGGCTGGAGCCCACACATGATTCTGAACTTGCATGGCCTGCACATCAGCACCAAACAATGACAACTTGCAGTTGAACAGGAGCCGGCGCAAGTCAAGGCAGGCACTTTGGAGACTTCAGGCTGCATTACCTTGAGGACTGCAATGCTCCAGACAAGGGGAAGCAAACCTGGGAGCAATGCCTTGCAGAAGACACCTACCAGCTGCGCGCAGGCAAAGCAATATCAAGCCAGCAGATTGAGCGAGTTCACTGTAAGCTGTATCAGCTGTAGTTTCTGTCAGTGTTGTCTGTCTGTACCTGTCCAGCTTCAGGTGTCTGAAAGAAGACCTTCTGGGCAACTGGGCTTGCCGTAAGCATAGCTACACTCACAGGAATGCATAGCAGGGAAAGGACGCTGATAGCTGACACGCAACAGGAGATGACTCCGTTCGGGTTGCCTTCTCCGTGGGCTTGTGACCCCAGTGTATCGAGGGCCGTCGAAACTCCAAGAAGAAAATACCAACAGAAGTTGAACCACTGCGCACAATCACTGTACCTTATACACCAGGTCGGCACTGCAACGTTGTGAGCCGTTATGGCAGCAGTGAACGGCTTACGGTATTGCCGATAGCTGCTGCTGCCAATGGAGCGGGACCAAGATGGCCGATAAAATATTGATTGACGATGATTATGGCGTACTGCGACGACAGCTGCACCATGAGAGGTGCGCTCATTTTCAGCAGGGCCTTCAGCTCGACTTTCGTAGTCTCGGCTGACACCTCATCGCCGGTACCAGCACGATCATCGCCCAGCAGATTTTCTTGCAAGGTTTCGTCCGCAGCATCTGCATGATGCGCCATTGCCTTGTAGCACCGATCGCTGTCAGTAGCACCAGATGCTTCCGACAACATTCTTGACTTTCGAAGGTCGGTCGTTTTGCAGTATTAGTTTGCAAATCTGATACGCGCAAAGCGCTCACGTACGCCGCCCGATATTATACAGCGATCTTGCTGTTGAAGTAGATTTGAAGGCAAACAGCCAAATGGTTGCGCGCTGCTGATTAATTTGGGACAATAGTCTTTCTCTATAGGTTGGTATTTTTGCAATTGTGATAACACTGTGCTATATCAAATGTTCGCACGACTCGTACGTTTTGATCAGCTTGGGCACCAAACTCTTGTGTCGATCATGGTGAAACTCAGATCTGAGATCTAGATATAGCTCTATCTAAGGACACGGGATAAGGCGAGCATCAATGAGTCAGTGACCACACCGCTGAACTTTAAATGTTGAGGATTGATCCGGGATGTGTGATGTTTCAAGCCTATCTGACCAAAGCTGGATTGTATAATGTCTTGATCAGGGTTGGAGTGTTCACGAAAGTGTATGGCTGCAAGTATGTAGTGATGCTAGCTGAGGCCGCGATGTGAACCAGATCAGGTCGTCAAAGCTGCTGTGCTTTGGATTTGAAAGATTAGTAAAAGGTGCTCCAGGAAGTCGAGAGCACCTGACAGAGCAGTGCATCAGAATTTCAGCCGTACAGATGTGAGAGACGCGCCGCGCTTTCTCATCGTCACTTGCAGCTGCCATTGACAAGTCGTAAGTCATCAAGTCAGGTAACGGAAAAAGACAGGCTGCATCCAGTGGGAAGCACACGCTGGGGTATCTTGGACCAGCTTTGACCCCCTCCCGCTGCATGAGATCATATTGTGCGCAATACCCTCTTGCGCATGCCAATCGCAGTCTGTCCATAGATGCAACAGCAAGTAGGGCGCGGCAAAAGCTACCTGCTGTGAGGAGGTCTCTTGCAGGCTTGCCTGTACACCGAGCGCCAGGTTTGTGCTCAAACTCTTCTGCATTGCGACTGCGGCATGTACGCGGACGCAAAAACAAGTGCTGGTACTCTGCAGGGGGTTTGCTAATTGTTCCCGTATTGCAACCTGCAGCCGACAATATTCCTTTTGGGCTTGCACTGAGCTTACAAAGCCAGGCAAGTGCAAGTCTGCCGGGAGTAGGTGCTCAGCATGATCAAGAAGATTTGTATGAGCTGCAGTACGTGCTTGAGGGTCAGGGAGAGGCAAGTACAGCAAGCAAAACCCCACTGGAAGTTGTGACTCAGCTAACCCAGGAACTGACACTGACAGCATATGTCTGCAATTGCTGCAGCTGCGTGCCAATTCTGGACTGCTGCAAAGCATTGCTGCTGGGGACAGCATACTTGCTCCAATTGGACGGGCATGGTGTCAGCTTGCTGAGGAGCTCACCCCAAAGAGTGACCTGGCAGTACTGAAGCTTCTAGTTCCTGGTAGTCTGCCTCATGATACAGACACTCAACAACAAGGTGATCTTGTCTGCTTGCTGTATATCTGTTTAGGTACAGACTGCTTGATTTGGCATGCCATATTGTATGCTGTACCAATTAATGCTGATGATAGTGTGATGCTTGCCACATCGTCTGCAACTTTTTGCATGCTGGACCAAGCCTGCTGCAATGCATTGAGAACAAGAATGGGTTCCCCTGAAACCTATAGTTTCGTCTGGCGTACATTGGCATGAATCTATCAATGATGACCAACTTGAGTCAACTCTGTCTTTGTAGGGCTGATAGATGGTGCGTCCAAAGTGTTGGATGACTGGCAATCCTCTCCAGTTGTAGGCAACCTGTTGCCTGCTGCAATCACAGCTCTGTTGGCTGGAGCAAAGAAGCAGGCTGTACTGGCAGTTGACAGCTGGCAAAATGTGCAAACAACCATAGGCACAGTTACCTCTGCTGCAGATGAGGCAATGCCCAGCACACAGTCAAAGCCAGTGTTGGCCAGCACTGATAGCAATGCTCAGGCACCTTCAGTAGGCAGAGTTGAAGATACAGTCAGCACAGTATCTTCTGCAAGAATGCTCCAACCTGCGCAGCAGCTGCTCAAACAGCTGGTTGACATTAGTCACTGGATGACAAACAGTGCCAAGAAAGGTCCTTTGGCAAAGCTGCTGTTCCCAGATCAGTGTGTGGTCAAGAAGACCTTAGCTGAGCTCAGCGCATTCCAGCTTCCCAACCAGACAAACAGGCTGGCTCTCATGTTTGATCCCCTGGACCATGAGGTGCCCTTCACCTTTGGTTTGGAGATCTTTGAGAGGAGCCACAAGACAAAGCCCCACACCCATGCTGTGTCACACGAGCTCTTCTTCATTTTGGCGGGAGATGGCATTGGGTTCTGTGATGATGAGAGCTTCCCTGTGACAGCAGGGGATGTTGTGGTCTTCCCGCCTACATCGCTACATGGCATTGACAACGGTCCAAACTCCAAGATGTATTGCCTGGAGCTCATGCTTCCCAATGACATGTTTGCCGAGTTTGTCAGGCAGGGCCAGCCAACTGGCAAGTTGCAGGCTGATGACATGTGCATCATGATTGCACAGGGCTGTGCATCTGGCTGATGCATCACCATGAGGTTATATTGTGTGTATGTGCACAAGAATCAAACCTAGAAGGACTAGTACCCTTGCTTTGTTTTTGCTTAGATTGTTGTAGACAGCATAGAGAGTAAAGTAGATGAGACTCCACATTAGACTTGCATGTGTTTGTATAGATTCAGCTGTGTTTTCGTTCCAGTGTTCTGTACATGAAGCGCATGTGTTTGTGTGCTGCTATCAGGTACCATGAGTATACAAGTACGTTGTACGATCCAAGTGCTGTTTTCTGCTTTTCTGCCTCACTTTGCTGCAACGACTACGAGAATGCATATTGTACTCCTCTGGTTAAACGTGCACATTCCTGCAGAGTGGTGTCCTTTGTAGCAAGTTTCCTGTGGCTTGCATGTTCCGATCAGTGCTAAGTCTGCCTTCTATTCTGCCTTTCGGCTGAGTTCCAAGTCGGGGTAGAGCGAATGACTCACGGCCATGCTTGTGATGGATTTGGCTTGAAAATTCAAAAATGTGTCGTTAAGTGAACTCGCAAGCAGCACAACGCTAGAGCTGCTGTGCGCTGCGTATCATCTCCTCAGGTGTATGCAGCGCCTCCTTGACGTAGGAGTCTGTCCACATGTGCACGATGGTCAGGCGAACTGAGTGCTCGTGAGCACAGTCTTGTGAGGTTTACCTGCACAACGCATCCTTGAGGCTTGGAACTGCCAGCACCCGCAGCATGGCCAGCCAAAGAGCTGCAGTGCAGGAGCTGCTCGAGTCTACGACCGCACGCTTGGAGCAGATTAAGGTCAGCATTCGTGTCAGCCGCTTGTGACTTTGTCGTGCTGGAAGATAACCTTGTCAAGATTTATCTCACAAGTTAAGCGGACTGCCAGGCGAGCTGGTCGGGCGCCAGCCTAACAGAAGCTGTCAAGGACAGCAAAGACAACCCTGCATGGGGAGGATTTGCGTCAGAGGCTGAAGCCCTGTCACAGGCGGTCAGCCGGCTGCAGTCAGCAATGCAGTCAACGCAGCCAGCACACTTGACGACAACCTCGTCAAAGGTACATTCATTGTGGACATGATATTTTCGACATCCTCATTAAAGCGTGGTGGATGCCCGCTCGAAATCTTAGCCCAAATCACGCAGAGGCAACAGGGCTGTTGACCTTAACCTGAACTTCCTTTGACTGCTATAACTGCTGCACTTGGCCGGCAGATCAACACGGCACTCAGAGCAAGCATTGTCTGTGATCTGCAGGCAACCACCAGCACTGACACAAATGGCAGAAAGCGGCCAGAAGGTCAGTGCATCAAAGTAGCATTTCAGGAGTCAGTAGTAGATGTCTGGCCCTGATTTGGCTTGACTGTCATCTTGTCAACTCCTGTTTGCACCTTTCCGCACATGCAATTTTCCAGACTCAAAGCTTTGAAGGTGTGCTACTGACCTCTGTTTGTGTATCAACAGGTGGCCTGACTCTGCTCAACGTGCCCAAAAAGCACAAGTCTCATCACCCAGGACAGCCAACATCAACTTTTCCATTTGCTGACCAGCAAGTAGGTCTGACTGGAAGCCTGCACAGAATTCAGCTAGGCATTGACGCTGAATAGCTGCATACAAAGACTAACACATGCAAAGCACAGGAGCACCACATGCAATTAACAAAGCTTTTGTCTGCCGGTCTGTTTGTCTGTCCTCTTCTGTCTGTCTGGCTGTCAGAACCAAAACCATCCTCAGGGTATCATTCCCTCAATGAATGACCTGCAGGTGCTGTGCAATGCTGAGGCTCCCACTCCAGGTGCTGCCGTGACATATGCTTCTGCAAGTCCTGATCTTCAGACAGCATCCACACCATTGGCCATTGCAGCACTGACTGCCATGGGCATGGCGCATGGCAACAGCAGCAGACCAGAAGACAGGTGATGCTTGCAGCAGCATCAACTAGAGGCCTACCGTAGCATTCATCATGCACAAGTTCATGTGCCTGTGCCATTGCAGCAACCTGACCCATACTTGCCCCTGTCATCAGCAGGAAGGTCAGTGTCAGCTTTCAATGTCATCCCTAGAAGCAGCAGCATCTCTAACAGCATCAGCGTCCCAGTAGCACCAGCTCCAACCTGCAGGCTTGTCACAACTGGTAGCTTGTGTCACAGCTCAGGTGTACATCCAGATCTGACATAGCTCAATATCAGCAATTTGCAGCATCTAAGTGTGAGCATGCTGATCTGGGCAGCTGGCAAATATGCTGACCTCCAGCTGCGAGTGCGTTCAAATCACCCTAGGAGTGTGCAGATCCCAGCTCCATGATGATTTTGCAGGGATGAAGAGCAGGAGTGGGCCTAGCAGGCAGCTGTCACTGCAGCCATATGACTCCCAGAATCATGACCCATCAGGCCCTTCAGATTCTGGCGCAGCCTGCAAGGATGGCAAGGTCCTGAGGAAGTGCACCTGCAAGAAGTCCAGATGCCTCAAGCTGTACTGCGAGTGTTTTGCAGCAGGTGAGTGTGCCATGAGATTCAGTGGAATAGGTCAAACACAAACGTTGCAGCCATCCAAAAAGGGCAGAGGAGAGAAATGCGCATTTTGTTGGCATGCGCAGGCACTTGTTGGCTATGTCACTCTGCATGTTAAGATGCAGGCTGTGCTAGGAAGAAACGCAAAAAAGGGAAAACATGTACAGCTGTGATTGTGTTGCATTATGACTGTGCATTTGCACATTAAGCCACCAGAATCTTGTTATTGCATCACCAGTATGTGACACAGCAGTGATGCACACGTCTGGGATTGCTGATATAGTTGCTTGAATATGCTGCTGATCTGCAGGGGTTTCTGTGATAACTGCCTGTGTACCAACTGCTGCAACACCCTGGAGGCAGCTTCCTTAGTGGATGAGGCGAAGAAGAACATCATCAAGGCCAGACCCTCAGCCTTTGACCCCAAGGTACCCACCAACTGTGCCCTGTGTGTGCATGTGAGTGACCAGCATGTGTCTGCAAATACCCACGTATAACACATGTTGGACAGTGCATTCAACATATGTAATGTGCTTCTTTGTCTGTCTGTATAAGCTTGTCCTCATATGCATCTGTAAATCTGCACTGAGTCGTCCATGCCTGCTGTTGCATGCCCATCTTGCTATCTTGCTCCTGTCTAGCAGGCAAATGAACAGGATGTCAGCTACGGTTCTGTGCTATATACTTGCAAAAGTCATCTCATAATGCAGTGCTACTGGCATTGCAACCAGGCAAGCTAGTGACACACGTTGCTGTCACTGTTGGGACAGTTTGTCTGATGTCCTGCTGACAGTCAACTGCCATGCAGGTCATCAATGCTACGCAGCAGCACAGCAAGGGCTGCAACTGCCGCAAGTCACGCTGCTTGAAGAAGTACTGTGAGTGCTTCCAAGCTGGGGTGCTGTGCACAGAAGCCTGCAGGTACATGCTGGCTGGTTTAGACTGCAACCAGATATGGTGCTGCCTCCTACAGTCTGGCTGCTGCCTGACCATCTACCCCTACATTCATTCCTTCATTCATTTGTTCGTTTGTTCATGAATGCATTCGTGGGTTATGAAGTTATCTTCCCCTAGAGTCAGGCACGCACAGCATCTGAGCAGCTGCCCGTATGGGGTCCTGTTTTGGCAGTCAGCGTACGAATAGTGCCCAGGGTACAGTGATTGCATCAGATTGCTGAGTGCAAAGCTGACAATGGCTTGAGCACGCCCATGCATGAAACTGTTTGCTTGATTGTATTGCTCTCAGTGATGATGCTGCTATGCATTGCTCTGTGTCTGTCTGCACTCAGGCTGCCATCACTATGGCTTGCTGCCGCACCACAAGGAAGCCCGATACACCTCTCCCTGGGGCAACTCTTAGTCCCTGCCAAAAAGCATAGCATTGTCTTGTCTTTCCTTGTCTTGCTGCCGCAGTTGTTTGCCCAGCCAGGACACCTAGCGCACCTCAAGGAGCCCTGGCCTTGTCCCACTTCTTGCACACTTGCTGCTTCTTGCCTGGCCTGATTCTGCCTAGCCTGATTCTGCTTAGCCTGATTCTACCTAGCCTGATTTTGCCTAGTTTGATTCTGCAGCACCCTGGTGACCCGCCCCAGTTTGATGACCAGCTTGCAGCATTGCCTTCATCCTATGCTTCTGATGTTTGCCATGTGTGCTGACTGCAGGTGCCTTGACTGCCACAACTGTGGACCCACAGATGGCCACACTCGACCCCCCCCTGACAGCATCAGCATGGCTGCACCTGCAGGGCCTCAAGCCCAGGTACACCACCACCGTGTTGTCATGTGCATCCTGACCAATAGGTATCAAATATAAGAATGTGTGGAGCACAGGTTAACGCAACCTGACCAGCTTGAGCTGCAGTCTTCGGCGCCATCTCGAATCCTCAACTGCAACTCCTGCTGCAGTTGATGGTGCACGAGCTAGCTTTGCTGTACATAAACCTCACTGCAGAAGCACCTAAACGCATGAAAAGTGCCCAGCAACAATGCATGTACACTGTGCTGATGACCTTGTATAGTGATGATTGTTGTCAGTTGTAATTTGTCTCATAGCTGGAAGTGCATGCAGCTTGAGTGTCCAGAAACTGTGCCATATGCACCGTCCAGCAAGCATACTCTCCACAATGAATTCGTATACATCTGCATGGAGGCCCAGTAGATGTGTCACCATACATTTCAGGCACTTCTTCATGTACTGCCAAATGGCGCTACTCCTTTTTATGTTGGTCAATTTCACTGGTTGACTGCTTATAGGCTTCACAGGCTGGCAGACATCAGGCAGACGCAAAGTCGGGTAGGGGTAGCACAGCACCCCCGCCACTCAGGAACCCTGTAGCATGCAGTGTACCACTGAATGTTGCTGCGCCTAGTCATACTCACATCTGCAGTGGCGGTCGTTCCAATCAGGAGGCTGCCAGTCAGTGCTGTGCCAATGGAGGTGATGCCGACACAAGTTTTGCCAATGAAGAATCTGTGATCGAAGGCTGCATCAGGGAGGGTTTTGCCATGGGGCCTCTGCAGCCTGAGCGATTGCCAGCAGGATTTCCTGTCAGCTGCAGCAACCCTAGCTCAGATGCGGTCTCTGGATACCAGGGGCCAGTGGGGCTAACTTCAGCAGGGCTGCTGCCCCTGGGCACCATCATACTGCCGGCCAACCACAAGTTGCCACCTGGCAGTCTTGTACTGCCCCAGGGCACTTCCCCGGGGGGGCCTCTATGCCTGGCCCTTCCAAGTCAACTGTCAGGTCACCTTCCTAGCCAAGAGCCCAGTCAGCTGCCCAGTCAGCTTCAGACAGAGCTGCCAGCTTCTGTCACAGCTGTACCCTCCTTAGTCAAGCCTACCCCAGCCCCCTCATCTGCCTCACTCAACACCTGCAGCCGGCATGTGGTGACTCACAGACAATTTCACAGGCCCCTTAGCAGCATCTTGGGGCAGACAGCAGGGCCAGATGGTGCTGGTGCAAGCACTGAGTCACATAACAATGGGGGCGGGCATGCCAGTCAAGCTGCAGAGCATGTCACTGAGGCAGGTCAAGCATCTAGCATTGCTTTGGAGAGAGGTACAGACAGGTGTGGCAGTGGTTTGCTGGAGCTGGCAGAAGAGGCAGTGAGCTTGGCGGCGTCTGAGAGCACCTCAGTGCAAGGTAGTTACACTATTGTTCAGCTGTCAGCATGTGCTAACTCCTCTTGTTTGCTTACTCCACCAATGTGCGCATGCGTATGTATGTGCGTGCTTGTGTGTGTGTGTGTGTGTGCACCCTCGCAAATAGGTACTGAGCCTGTAGGTATGTGCTTGTGCTTGCCCACATCTGTACGCACAGGCTTAAAGTTTCAACATATTGCAGTCATAGGCAGACCTTGGGCATAGTTAGCTAGGCAACACCTGCTCTTTTGTACCACGTCCTCATTGCAAGATAGCTGCAGAAAACCTTACACATGGAGCCAAGTGACTCCGTGTTTACAGATGATGCCACCTCGCCGCCGCCCTTTGGGCACAGGGCTTTTGCCCGCAAGGCAGCCAGGCAGCCCTTTGCTGCTCTGCAGCTGTGCGAGAAGCAGTCTGAGACATCGCCCACAGCCAAAGCTGCCAGAGCTGATGACAGTGTGCTAATGACTAGCTCCTCCCCTTTGCCTGCAGCTGCAGCCAAGCAGCTGCGCTCCAAGTAAGCCAACCTCCAGCATCTGCAACAACAGGTCCTTTTGTTCAGTCAGCTGTCTCATTTGCAGGCTATCAACGTGTTGCTAATGCTGCAATCATACAAAGAGACTCTGCTTCCAGCCGGTGCATGCATGGTTGCAGCCTGTTGCATGCAACCTTGACCAGGCTGCCAACTTGCAAGCTGCATTTGAGTCCATAGCATTTTGCGTCACATGCAGTTAGAAACTTTTGAACGTGTTTTGTAGCTCAGCAAGTCATGGAAGGGGTTTGCATGAGCTCATCATGTGACACTTAAACAGGGCAAAGCATGCACTCCGGTGCTCGACGGTGCTTTTTGCCTTACAACTGCTTTTTGCCTTACAACTGTTTTTTCAAGCACTTGTCTGTGCTGCTTGTGCACTTGTCAAGGATGCATACAACAGCAACAGTGTTACCAGCCTGGTATGACAGCAACCTGCTTTTGTACTGAGACTCCACCTTTGGGTTTTTGCAGGCGGCGAAAGAAGTCCTTTCTTGCTCCAGGCGAATCTGAGGTTGGCAAAAAGGCTGCTGGTGGGAAGACAGTGCATAGTGTGGCTTTGGCTCGCACCGGCTCTACCACTCTCAGCTGCAACATGCCCAGCAGGGCTGCTGCAGGTCCTTTGATGGGCCATTGGGAGTCACCTTCTATCAAGGGCAAAAGGCCAGTGCAGCAGGTAGGTCTCAATTTAGGTTCCTGTTGGGCAGCCTGTTTGTTACAAAGCAGCAGGTGATGGTACAAGCATTCAATGGTGTACTCATCATGAGCAGCAGTTTGTCTGTTGTGCCTGACTGACTGAACAGCAACCAACAGACACTTTGCTGGATCCAGAGTTTGCGCCAAGCTCAAGAGCTTGCATGTGGTTGTCTTTGGCTGGTTGCAATAGCAGAATCCAAGTTGAGCTGCACTGGAGCGTATAGATCTGTAATTGCAGCAGTGTTTGATTACTCTTCTGAATCTGCATACCACATACTGTACTGGCAAAGTTGCACACCCAAACATGCTCACTGTGCTCACCTCCAGGCTGTGACAGTGTGTGTTCTGTTGATGCAGCGTCTGGGAGCGCCAGAAGCAGGGGCAAGCATGCGCAGTGGCCGCATCAGCAAGCTCACAGAGCGCTTCAGTCAGTACAAGTCTCAGTGCTCAGATGTGAAAGGCACCTCTGCCAGTCCTCAGATGGAGTGTGATGCAGACTTGGTGGATGTAGTAGCTGCTCTGTGTGGCTTAGGTCAGCAGCACAATATCTAACTGGCAAGCAATCTTGCTGATATAGGCACTCTCTGTAGGCCTCAATCGCTACACAGATCAATAGCCAGTTTTATTTTTTGTTCTAAGTTTCTTCAGCTAGCCTTGACAGATGGCATCCAGGCAGCAAGATACTGCTAACATTGCATGTGTGTTATATGCTCAGCTACATACATGAAAAAGCGAAAGCACACCCTCTTGCCAGCCAGGCTTACTGCAGCTAGGTGGAGGTGCTGGGCCTTGCAGAGTACACAGTCAGATATGCTTACAGCATGTGAAAGCAAGACATGGCTGGACAGGTGCACACTACTAGCATGTTTTATTTAAAGGTTAGGGCATTCAGCGGAATGTGTTGCCAAAGACGTATTCAGTCTACAGTGATGCTAACACACCTGCACAACACAGTGATGTGCAATGCACTACACATCAGTCAAAGGATTTTGAACGGATGATCAAACAGAGGAATTTGGACTCTTATCATGTCCTATGCTGTTGGGCCATAATGTGGAGTCATGCAGGTCACCTGAACATTTCCCATTGTATCAATTCAGCTCAGCCTTAAGGTTCGCTTGCGTTTGTTGATGTCAAAGTGAGCGCCATGCTTCCATTGTAAACTCTTGTGTGGTCTCTTTGCCAGCCTTGGTTGCTGCCAGCGTGTCAGCAGCCTTCTGAAGGTATGGCTGCAGCTCATCTGTGGCTCTGGCATTCAAAGCCAATTTGGCAAATGCACAGGTTACCGCACACCTGGTGGCTCTGCCACGAGCATCACCCAGGTGTATGAGTAGGAGCCACAGGCTTGCACGAACTGCTTTTCAGACCTTAGGGGCAACATTTTATGCATCAATGATTTGAACAGATAGCCTCAGGTTTTTTGCTTTACAGACAGACAAAGTTCTTGGAGGACGCCAGCTATCACATAATCTGTTGCCTCCCAAGCATACCACCTCGTCAAAATGGAGTATAACTTCACACACAACAACGCAAACGTTTTATTCTGACATTATGAAGTCTACCTGGAAGTCTATATCTGCAAGCTGCGCATGACACTTCACACAAGACAAAGTCACGCCTGCAGTTGGCACCATTTACGAGTGCATAAGGACAAAGTTCGGCTACAGACTGTACTGAGAAGCTACTTATGCTGCATGTTGCCTATTGTCTGATCAGTACCCAAAGGGGTCATTGCCGCAGGCATCATCTGACTCTATGCCATACTCTGCACGTGTGTTGTCCCAGTCAAAGCGGCAGTGCTCACACATACCATCTTTCAGGCAGTCTTGGCAGATAGGACTGCTGCATCCATCACATGGTTCGGTGTCACAGGCCACCACCGTACATTCCTCGCATGTGGAAAGGTACTTGTCAAAGTGCTGCTTGCAATAGGGCCCTGGAGCTTGCAGGTAGCATCTGTGACTGCCACCATGACCACAAGACTCAAACCCCTGCTGGTCATCAGCATCCAATTCACAGTCTTCACAGTACAGGTTGAAGCACAAGGGGTCTTTGCAGAAGACCTTGTTCTCTCCACAGTTGCACAGAGTCGGGTCAAAACCAGGGGCACTGACATTGCTCTTGCTGCTGGCCGTGCTGCTCCCTGCATCTCAAGAAATCTTCTGTGAGGCTCTCAGCTGATGTGCACAGTGAATATCAGAGGGAAATATCATTGCTTCTTTGCCATGCCCAACTATAACTTCATGATGATTACCCAGATGAGCAGCAACACAATTTTTGATCAGCCTCATTACAGCATTTATGATCAGTGAGGCTGTGTAGTTTCACTTCAGGCTAGTGATCAGGCATGGTCAGCAGGGTCAAACATGTCCAAAGTGTGCACGCATGCAGGCAGTCAAGCGATCATGCGAATGGCACATTCTGTTTTGCAGCCTCACCTTGGCCACTACCATTGACCTTCTGCTTCTTGCTTTGGCTGGCATTGTCTGCTTTGCCTGAAGCACATACTCAAGATGTTTACAGCAGCAATGCAGTTCACTGTGCAGAGACGGGGGTGTTCAGTTGACAGCCAGCGGGAGAAATACATGTCAACAAATCTGCAGCTCGAGCCTCTGCCATCTGTCTGAGAGTCTTGAGCAGGATCTGAGCCTTCTTGTTGTGCAGCTCTTGCTCAGCTTTTGAAGCATGCTTCTTGCGTGCTTCTTCTGCTTGTGCATAAGACTTGGCTGCTTTCTTGGACTCAGCTTGCTGTGCTGCGGCCCTCTTTGACGCAGCGTCCTTGTGGAAACGCAGCAGCTCGTTCTTGGCAGTGGTGACAAGAGCTGTTTGAGCCTCCACTTTGTCCTTCGCTTCCCGCTCTGCATTTGGAGCTTGCTGCTGTGATTGCTTGACTGCAGGCTTGGCAGCAGGCTTGGTCACAGGCTTGGCAACAGCGTTCGAGGCAGCCTTTGCAGCAGGCTTTGCAGAATGCTTTGCAGCAGGTTTTGCCGTAGCTCTGGCAGCCGACTTGACGGATGCACGCTTTTTGGCGGGGCCTGCAGCTGGCATGCTGATCACCGCAAGTAATCGAGAAGAAGATGAAGGCACAATGCGGCTTGCTGTCCTAAGCTGTCTGCAAAGCGACTCTCAGCCAAGTCCGTCGGGCGAGCAAGGTGGCTGTGCGCGACGTATCCCGACCTAATGTCGACGTTTTGAAAGCTGAAACATTGCTCCTTGCTCCGGAACCAGCATTGACCGGTCTTCTTCATCCAATTGGAACAGCGAGTCTGCAGAGCTCAAACTGTGACTGTGTCGGTGAACACCCTGTCAAGCATCTATCTGTCCTTTATTAGACACACCTATGTCGTGCAACTAAGCTGTAGTCCGCCGCCGCCGCCGCACACGGAACCAAGATCGGCTATGAAGCTTCCTTGAATAGCATTGGGAGCGATATGAAAGTCAAGGTCATCAACCGCAACGAAGAGGAGTACACGCGTGAAAGGTCGCAAGACTTGCGCAAAGTTCACAAGAATTTAGATCCCAACTTACACCCTTTCGAGAAGGCTGTAGAGTATACCAGAGCTCTCAACGCAGCCAAGCTTGACAGAGTTTTCGCCAAGCCCTTCCTAGCGTCGCTGCCTCATGATGATGGCATCACCTGTCTCTCAAGAAATCCCCGACGACTAAACTCACTTGTGTCTGGTTGTGCAGACGGAGAGCTGAGGTGAATTGTGCTGCCACACCTACCTGCTCTCTTTTGCTGCTCGTTGTGATAGAACCCCAGATGAACACAGGACTCTTCTGCCTGACACAGCACCTGACACAGCATTTAATTTGACCTGAGAACACCTGCCTGTTTGACACCATTTTCCTTTGCAGAATCTGGGATGTAACAGCTCAGCGCCAGTTGCGCAAGCTGCTTGGCCATACCTCAGAGGTCAAGGGTGTCAGCATCACCCAGGATGGGGATGCTTGCGTATCTTGCAGCACAGACTGCACAGTCAAGCTTTGGAAGGTTCCCTTTGCACCAGACGAGGCAGGACCTCTGCTGCAAAATGACCGACCAGTCTTTGAGTTTCGCGGCAAAGGGGCTTTCAGAGGCATTGACCACCACTGGGGCCGTAACAGCTTTGCAACAGCGGGGCCCCAGGTTGACATCTGGGATCACGAGCGATCAGAGCCTGTCAACAGCTTCACCTGGGGAGCTGACTCTATCATGTCTGTCCGTTTCAATCCTGTAAGCTCCTTTGCTGCTGCTGCTGCTGCTGCTGCTGCTGCTGCTGCTGCTGCTGCTGCTGCTGCTGCTGCTGCTGCTCTCAAGACATTTAGCAACTCATGGGTGCATGTGCTCATATTTTCATGTTATCTCTGACAGAGTGAAGCTTGCATTGCTTGCAACTGCAAGCATGCATACACCCACTGCAATCACGCTGTCCAAGTCAGCTGCTCAGTATGCCGTTGAGGTTCAGTGGGTCTGAGAACTCTGCTGCATGCTGCCGTTGCTTTTTATGAAGGGTAAAAACGCTCTTGACACTATGTTGCTGCATGGCAGAATTTCCTGTGTTTGAGCGACCTCACATCCAGTATTTGTCATCCTGAGCAGCCCCAGCATGCTCAATCAGCTGCTGGACATGCACAGCTGAACTGCTGATGTATGTTTGGTGTAGGCTGAGGCTGATGTGATGGCGACAGCTGGCTCAGACAGAGGCATTGCTCTGTATGACTTGCGGACCTCCACCCCCATTCGAAAGCTCATCATGCAAACCAAAACAAACAGCATTGCATGGAACCCCATGGAGGCGTTCAACTTCACAGCAGCCAATGAGGACTGCTGCCTCTACACATACGACATGCGTAAGCTGCAGTCCGCTACCTGTGTGCACAAAGACTTCGTCTCTGCGGTCATGGATGTTGACTACTCCCCTACTGGAAGGGAGTTCGTTGCTGGTTCGTATGACAGATCTGTACGCATCTTCAGTCACAACGGCGGTCACAGCAAGGAGGTGTACCATACAAAGCGCATGCAGCGTATATTTGCTGTCAGATTCAGTGGGGATGGATCATACGTGTTCTCAGGCAGTGATGACATGAATGTCAGGCTCTGGAAGGTATGCTTTTTCAGCCACCTTGTCATTCCTCTGCTGTCAATGCATTCAACTCAATGACATGACAGAACTTTGGTGGTCATAGATTGTTGCAAACCCATCATTGCTCATGATCAAAAGTAATAGCTTGTTTGAGCCAATGTATGTTGTTGGCATTCTGATGCACAGTCATGAGACCTGTTGCATCACCAAAAGTAAGACACAGACAGCAGTTAGGGAAACCTGCACACTGGTTCAGCTGTTTCTTACTGCCAAACTCTTGCTGCGGGGCCTCCTGTTAATTGCAACATGCATGCTCAATTTGCTGCCAGATTATTGTGTCACTGCTTGCCATATGACACGGAATTGCAACACTGTATCTCATGTGTTGTAGGCCCAGTCCAGTGTGCAGATGGGCACACTGTTGCCAAGAGAGAGGCAAAAGCATGAGTATCAGCAAGCTCTGGTGGAGCGGTACAAGCACTTGCCAGATGTCAAGCGTATCAGCCGCCACCGTCACTTGCCTACTCCAATCTACAAGGTAAGTTATGGTACATTGAAGAACAGTATAGGTGCACAGCATGGCAGAACATGACACACATGCTCATTTGCCTTTTCCTGACAAACGGCAGCAAAGTGGAAGGGTCCATGGCTGCTCAAGCTTGCATCCCAGTCCCTGAACTGGCTGATCAGCTCAGGTGGCTTCTGCAATGAGATGTAGTGTGGTGCATGCACACATTCATGCAGTTCATGCACCTGCTTGCAGTTTGCTACACATTGACTTAAGACTGTTGTCCTGCACAGGCTGCAAAGCTCAGGCGGACAATGACAGAGGCAGACAACAAGAAGCAGCACAATAGGATTGCTCACAGCGCTCCTGGCAGTGTCAAAGTCAAGTCAGCCCGCAAAAAGAAGGTTGTGGCAGAGTTGGAATAGAGTATTTCACTCGTATACCCAAAACCTGCTTGTTTGTGGATTGCCATGGTTCCCTGAGTTCATACATGTACAGCAAGCCCTGGGTGCGCATAGGGTTCAATTGCGTATGGTCACCATGCCTGTCAGCTACGGTGCGCCGGCTGAGGTGTAAATGCCATGTGCAGTGTGCAGTTTGCAGCAAAGACTGGCGTGAGTCACAAACAGATTTTGTATTCACTTAAGAAGCAAACATTTTCTGGTTGAACAGGTCGTGTCTCACACAATTGCAAACTTGACATGTTGATGCATGTGACCACGACACCATCTGCATGACGTAGTATCAGTACACTAGTGCAGTGCTGCAGGATGTGCATGCAGAGTCTAAATAGCCCAGAAAAAAATCACTGCACAAACCTGAAGGTCATGCTGTAAGGGTGTTAATGTTCCTCGCATTTCGGAAATAACCTGAACTGGATACTTTGATGTCATGGTCGCGTCAGCTCAAAAGCCTGACCAAGTTGAGCACACTCAAGGTACCGTGCAAACAGTACAAATGCAGTACCTTGAGTGCAGTACCTATCATCTTTGTCTGCTCTGACTGGCCATGGCAGTCTGGATTTACATGACTCACGTGGCTTTTGTAATGAGACTAGGTGGTTGTCTGTCCTGCAAAGCCTGACACACTTACACATGGGCAACTGCCCGGACCTGGAGTGTGCAGAAGCACTGTCTGGCCTCAAATCTTTGCAATTAAATGCAATATTGCGTATGGAGGGTAATGTGAAGGCAAACGATGGTTTAGCTAACTCCTGGCAGATAACACCTATATATGGGCTGCAGTCCAATGAAAGTATTGGGGTGTGTTCTCGAAGTCATTCAGTAGTGAAAGCCTGCTTTTCGTTGAGAAATGCAAGGAGCACATATTGCCACTAGTATACCATGGGAAGTAAGTGACCATGGGTAAAACAGTAATGCAGTAATTGAACGGTCAGTAAAATCGGTTCTTTAGCCACCGGTTGCGAGAGTGGCGGTCATCATCCTCGCTAGACAATCGACTGGTGCCACCGGCCAAGTCATCTTTTCGACCATCACCCACCGCGCCTCAACTTCGAGCGCAACACACTAGCACTCAGCCACAGCAATGGTTTCAACAATGATGTCCGCCCGATCTGTGGCCGTCAGCAGGCCCAGCATGGCCCTTAGAACGCAGGTAGAGCAGCATCATCTCTTATCTCGCCTGTGACACGGCCTGTCAAGTTCCCGCTAATGCTTTCATTCAGCCGAGCTTTTGCTTTCGGGAACTGGCAAACACCTGCATCTCGCGCCAGCAGCCGCGTTCGGCTGTTTATGGGCAACTTTAGCCGATCGGTTTTGCTGTTGCAGGCTACCAGCGTACGCGGCTCTGCCCTGATGAGCCGACCAATCTCCCGTTCAGTGCGATGCAACCGCATGATCGTCAGAGCTGCAGTAAGTGTACTCTAGTTTGAGCCTGCCTGGCGACCTTCCACCACCACGCATGCACTTGAGCGTTCATGGTCGCAAGGGAAGTCTATTTGAGGCGTGGTATGCAGGACACCGGCGCTGTGTTGGAGGACGTCAGGAAGATTATTGCTGAGCAGCTGGGCACTGACCAAGACAAGGTCAGCTGCTCAACACTGACTCACTAAGCATATAGACTTCCTCAGCTAACATCTGCTCTTTGCTGCCATAGGTTCAGGCAGCATCCAAATTTGTGGACCTTGGCGCAGACTCTCTAGATACTGTAAGCGCAGTCAACAAGGCATTCCTGTATTCTGCGATTCTTGCAAGACTTTGCTCATCGCTCCAGAGTGATGGCAGCATAGTGCATGATATGCTTACCACTTAGTGTACGTGATTTGCATCTTGCAGGTTGAGATCATGATGGCATTGGAAGAGAAGTTTGACCTGCAACTAGATGAGGAGGGTGAGTATGCAATACGCATCTGCTTACCATGCTTGCTAGGCTGAAGATTTAGGCATATATGGTGCAGCCTACAAGCTTTGCAGACAAAAACAAGTCATCCGGCTATCACTGTGGTTTGCCACGCATGCAGGTGCCGAGAAGATCACCACTGTTCAAGAGGCTGCTGACCTTATCTCACAACAAATCAAGTAGACGTTCCACCCCAGCATTGACCAGTTGCTTCACCCGTCTTCACTGAGAGAGGAGTGGCAGGATGTGAGTTGAGAGTGTCCATGTGTATGCTGTGCCCTCTACAGATCTGGCTCCCTGCACTGTCATTCTGAGCCTGGCTATAATGTCAGTACAGTTATTTTGCCACAGTGAGTACATACTGCAAACACCATGCAGTGTATGCCTAATATGGCACGTCACCTTGGCAAGTGCCTTGTAATCAATGCTGTGCGCAGATCTCTGGTTGCCTTTACTACATGCAATGTGTGTGTAGGTGCTATGCACTAGCTTGATGTACTGCGTGCTGTACTGCTTGTGTGTGAGCAACAAGCAGCATCAGAGTCTTGGAAGCGCTGCAGTAGTATTGAAGTTTTGCAATGTTTCATGTAGCTGCCTGTCTCATGAGATGCTTCTCTCAAAACACAACTACAAGCTGTTCAGTAATGCAAAGTTGGAGACTTGCTGGGCTAATCTAATCACTCTCACAGCAGTCCTGTTTGCAGAATTTGATCTTGTAAAACACTTTCTCTCCTAATGCCATGCCAACATTGTATAATCGTGTCTGTACTATTTCAAAAAAACGGCAAACAACTTGTTTAGCCACATGTGGAGATGAAAAACATCAATGGGCGCTGGAGTACATGTTGACTTCAAGAACTGCTGGATCTGGATGCTCCTGTACGTGTGTACACCAGTATACACTAGCGTACTAGTATCAGCTCACAATGACAAGAAGTGCAGTCTGGAAGCGAGCAATCACTCCCGTGTTCCCTTGTGCGGAATGTCAAAAGCAGGACTCTGCAGCAGCTTACACAATGCCAGCTGTACTATTTGTGCATTTTGCACAGTAGCATTATTTAAAAAAACAGTTGACTCAACAAAAGCAGGTATTGCGATTGGACTAATAGTAGAAATCCCTATCCCACAGCACGCCGGTGCATTGTGCTTGATGTTATCTTCTGCTGTGGAAGTTCCTTGCCTAGGTTTGATGCTATCACTCAATGTGCACAATGACATTCTCTACAATCAGCGGTTTGGAGTACGCTTCTGGTACACCTTCTTTTCTGGCGGCACAACCACATCTGTGGTGCCCTTGTGCCAAGCCTCAGTGGCGTCAAGGTAGTTCACACCTTTTTTGGAAATATGCCCTAGCTCTGTGTCGTACACAAGTGCATTCAAGACTGTCCCTGAGGCTTGCATGAAAAACAGCCCCGCTGTAGCTCCCATCTGCATCAAGGCACCACATGAGGCTTCGGGTATGCAATACAGACAGATGCATGCAAATCCTTGATGCACTAGCCCCAGGATGAAACAGGCAGCCCTGCCACATGTTTACAAAGAAGGGTAAAACTGCCCCCTGTAAGGGTAATAGTCTCCAGGCAGCACTATTCCATAAACAAAAGCAGTTCATGCTGGAGTGCTAGGAGTGCATGTCTGTCTGAATCTGAACACCTCTTACAACACTCGCCCTGGTATATCTCACTTTTTTGTCTATCATGTTGCATCAGGTGTTTGGCTAGCAAGCAAGCATGCATGCATTGTATGCCATGACAAAACGCACATGCCAGTCGACGCATGCAGACACACAGAGATCGCTGTGAGACATGAGGACTGGCGTAGGGTGAATGCAGACATTGCGCAGATACCGCTGAGAACATACCCTAGGGATCACCATCTCAAACCACTTGCCTACAAGAGGCAGCTGGTACACAAAGGTTTCTGCTGCAAGCAGCTGGTCATGTTGTTGCTTGATCAGCTCTTTGCCATTAGGGCCATCTTCCAGGGTCAGCGTGATGTGACAGTTCAGGCGGAAGTGTGGGATGCCGTATATGTAGCACAAGGTATCACCATGCATCATGACGAGGTTGCCCGTGTCGTCGAGAGCTGAGGCAGCAAAATTACTCACAAAGCAACGACAGTCACGAGTTGACTACGGGTTACAGGCAGCCATAAAGCCGATGCCGAGCATCAAGACCACAATGCAACATAGCTGATCACTGAATCCACATGTCATATGCGTCATCTCGCTGAGGTGCACGTACATAGTTCTGACGTCTCCCAGCTCGCTTTGCCACGATTCAACAGGCCCCACAACTTGTAGGCCATGTACACAGCTTTATGTCCGTCAAGCCACATTTAAGGGTGGACGAGCTGGCAATCATCAGTCCAGTACCGCTCTGTGAAGTCGGCTACGGTGACTGGATTCAGCATGCCGTTGGCGACCTTGCCTTCTTGCGATTTAGGGTCGTTCATGGTGCCGCAAGTTCGAGCACACTAGCTGACCGCTCTGCAGCGCTGAACAGGCGCGCAGAGTGTAAAGCATGTGAGAGCTCCAAGAAGTAACTGCGCAAGTGTCGACGGTCAACGCAGACTGGGATGAGTCACAGGCAGTGTTCAAATGTTTGCACTGATTGTACTCTTCTTGGCACTACCAACTTCATCGCCTGCCATTGGACAATTTGTGAGGGCCGTTGTGGACATCAACGCTGCCAATGCGGCTGCCTAGGTAAGGTTTGCCAGGTAAGCCTGATAGTCTGCTTGAAGGGTTGGGTATACTATTGCTGCTCCTGGAGCTGTGCAACACCGATTGTCCCCGTTGCTTCAGACTGGGCTCTGCTGAACCTGCGCAGCACCTCAATCAATCAGGTCGTCTGTGCAGAGGAATGAGTTGTCAGGAGCACTTCTGTCTGAAACGTTTCAATTCAGCCCTGTCTGCAAAAGCATCATGTCTTAAAGCTGTTGTATGGCTACAGACCTTTGTGGTGCCCACTGACGCAGCCATGGCAATGATCACAAACTCATACACTTCTTTCCGCACTTACTTTGCACACGCCGCAGCACTGGCGCTCCTCTCTTCTGCGATGGCCTCTTCAGCACTTCCCTGTTCTCCAGCTCAGATGACTCTGAGCTGCCATTGCTAGCACCATCCTGCCTGCCAGAGCTACCAGGAGGGTGCTGTTCCCTCTCTGCTGTACTGCCAAATCTCCCGCCAACTTGTCTCACTGCCTGCTGCAGCTGCTGTGGTCCTTGAGCAGAGCTACACAGGTCCCCAGACTGCATGTGTGCTTCTGAGTCTGTGAGAATAGTGGGTTTGCTGATGGTAGGGGATCGTGGTGGCCGACTCAGGCCTGTGTTGGGCAATGCCATCAAGGATTTCACATTGTCTGACCTCTCCTGCAAACAATTGTGCAGCCATGATGTCATTTCCTTGTGCATCACATCTCGATGTGAAACAGATGTGCAATATACCGCAAAGAAAGGGCATTTGCACACTGGCCCATGCAGATCAAGATCTTCTAGAAAGCAGTTGACTACCAGTTGTCAGGGCAGACTTGAGCCACTGTGCAGAAAGCATCTTGCTCCATGACTGCTTCCTCAACACAGCAGGCATTACCTTCAGACTAGAGATTGCGTCTTGGAGGTCCACAACACTTGCGCTGCCTGCACTCTCTGCATTGACTGCCAGCTGCTGTCCAAGTTCAACAGAGTCCAAATCTGGCAAACAAGAGGTGTCACTGGGTAAGGGCGGTGCTGACTGCATGTCTGCAGAGACATCACCGGAAAGAGCAGCTGCAACAGCTGCCTGCAGTCTCTCCTTGATCAAGCGATGCTCATTGGCCTGAGCAAGAAGGCTACTCACCTGAAGTCAGAGCTACACATTATTGTAGGCCTAAATTGAGCCTGCGTGTATGCGGCGTGGTTGGTTTAGTGGTAGAATAGTACCCTGCCACGGTACAGACCCGGGTTCGATTCCCGGATCACGCAAAGAAACATAATTGGCCATGTTTTGGATGTTTTTTTTTGGGCTCTTGCCTGGTGTGGGAAACGAACATAGGGCATGATGTGATGTGACTTGACTGTCTCAAAATCAAGCATGACAGACCAAACGCAAGAGCAACAGAGCCCAGTGCCCACCTGGCCAGACAGCTGGCGGACAGTGGAGTCCCTCTCACAGCCCACAGCTTGCAGCGTCTGCAGCATACACCACTGCTCAAGGTGGTGACACAGCTGTGCTTGAGCTGCTTCGACATCTCTGGCTTGCATGCTTGCACAGCTGTGCATGTATGGTGTTGCACAGGACACCTTGAAAAGCTTGAGAAGCTTTGGCTGAAACTTTGCTGATTTTGCTCCGCTTATAGAGCATTGCATGTGTTGTTGTGGTCTTGTTGTGCCAGCAGCACATGACAAGGCTAAATGGTGTATAGCAGATACAGGCAAATGCTGCTTGTGCTGCATGCATTCTGTCTGCAGACAAGTACATGCTCTAAGTTGTTGTTTGCAGCTGTCAACATGCTTGCAGCGTCGGCATGGATAGGCTATTTGTAATAATGCATAGCTGCTGCACTTTGAATACACTATCACTGACCTATGGGCAGCGCCCATGTGCACATTTGATTGCTTCCAGCATGGCAGCTATCCATGGTACTTTAGATTACCACACATTATCACTTTGAGCCATATGCATACCTGCAGTTGAATTTCGGTGGACTGACAGCGCTGCTGCAGCTGCACAAGGCTGTTCTCCTTGTCAGAGCTGCTCCTGCGCAGCTGCTGCACCTGCTCTTGCAACTGCTGCTCACTCTGCTTGGCAGCTACCTTGCTGTTGTGCAGCTGCTGCTGAAGCTGCTGAATTGTCTGCTCGAACTCAGCTGCATGACAGGCTTCTTGCTGCAGGGATACACACAGAAAGATGAACATGGAGGATGTAGCATGTCCTGCTTGTCACTTGCTATGCAACATACCAAGTTCTAAATGCAATACATACTGTGGAATCTCAATCTAACATTCTTTTGGCATCACACACAATGCTGACTTCTCGTGTATTAGCTGAATAAAGCTGCAATGGTCAACGGCTTGCTTTGCACATTGACACCCTTCTCGGATTCAGCCAATGTGCACAGCAATCATTCATGTTGGGCATTGGTTTTCCCATGCTACACCCTCCAAAGAGTGCCTGATAACCATAGAACAACCCAGCAAATTGCTGTCCTTCTGCACCTCATCTGATGCAAACTGACTGTGTTCATGCAGGTCTATAGTGTACGTCATCTGCGTGTTCAATCACCGCACACAGCAAATGGGCAAAAACAGAAGAGACCTGCAGGATTGCGAGCTCCTGCTGCTGCCGCTGCAGCTGCTGTTGTGACGCGCTCAGCTCATCACGCTGAGCTGCGAGCTGGCTCTGACTCCTGTGAGCCTCCTCAGAGGCTTGAGTGCGCTGGTCCAGGGCTTGTTGCAGAATGCCTTCCAGCTCGGCAAGCTTGCCTAGGGCATTTTGCCTCGCGGTCTGAGCAGCTGCCTGCATGCACAAGTGGAAAAGCTGTTTCACCTTGGTTCATCAACATACTAGCAGCTACGTGTTGCTCCTCTGGCATGCTGCCATGCGCATGTTATGTAATTGGAGGTGAACGCTTCATGCAAGCACTATGGCCCATTCATTGGCACCAATGCAGTGCAAACATGCTGCGACACACGAGCATGAAGTCACAGCAGTCTGCTTCTATTGCAACACACTTTTGTGCCAAATGTGCAGGCATGCATGAAATGCTCTCACAGACGCGCTCATGATGCAAGTCTGATTTGTGTAGCCCTGTTTACTTACTAGATCTTGCTTTGCAGCTTGTACAGTAGCAGCAACTGCCTGTAGCCTATCTACAGAGTCTACCAACTGCTGCCTCTCATTCCCACTCCTCTTTACTTCGCCCTGAGCTGAATCCAGCTCCTGCCGAGACTCCACCAGCTGCATCTGAGCTGTGCTCAGCTGCTCAGTCAGCTCCTCTTGAGATGCTTGCAGCCTCTGTATCTTGTCTTGCGTCTCTGCCAATGCAGCAGCAGCCACTTTAGAGGCCTCCTGAGCTTCAGACACAGCTACATCACGCTGCTGCTGCACCTCAAGCAGCTGTGTAGAAGCTGCAGCATGCTGTGATGACATCTCAGCAAGCTCAGACCTCACTGACTGAAGGTGCTGGGCATGAGACCCCTGCTGTTGCTCAAGCTCAGCCTTGAACGACTCAAGCTCTTGAGTGTGAGTGAGCTGCAGCTGATCAAGTCTGTCTTGCATGGCTTGGTCTGCAGCCTCTGAGTCCTTGTTGGCTTGCAGCTGCTGCCTCAGCGTCTCAAGCTCATGCTGCAACTGAGCTGACTTGGCGTCTGCAACAACAAAGAGTAGCTCAGGAGCCTTCCAGCAGGTGCCTCATGCCAGGAGCGAGTCATGACGTGTTGTAAAGCAACCTGCATGTAATGACATGCTAATTGTTGACTTGATGATATTTATCACAGGCTGATCATTGGGCATGTGCAGGTGTCGCCTTGACAAAGGGCAAGCATCGGCTTGTTCACTCCCTGTGCGTCATCAACATTGCCCAGCCTACTATGATCATTGATTGATGACTGACTGACTGACTGACTGACTGACTGACTGACTGACTGACTGGCTGACTGACTGACTGACTGACTGACTGATTGATTGTTTTATTGACTGATTGATTGATTGATTGGTTGACAATACAGCAGGCAGATGGCTGGAGCGTACCAGCACAGTCTGCCTGTTGGGTGGCAGCAGCTGCTGACGTCTCAGCAACACCTTTGTGCTGAGTCAAGACGGCGCACTCTTCACGAAGGCGAGTCATGTGATCTGCCAGCTGCTGTGCGTGCTGCGCCTGCTGAGCGTGCTGCTGCTGGAGGCTGTGCTGCTGTTGATTCAAACTGGAGGTGGCCTGCTGCAAGCTAGCCTCTGCTGCTTGCTGACCCTGTAAGTGCAGACCAGCATTGATCAGAAAGGACTGAACATTCACTCTAATAGACAGGGATTGAAAAATACAATCAAACAGAACACAAGCAAGTACCATAGAACAAAAAACAAGAGACAGCCCATACAGAAATCGAGTACTAGAGTGGAGAACAGGTATATCTTTTGCCTCTGCATATTGAAAAACAGCCCTGAGGGTGAGGTAAACTGGGCGTCCCTGTAGACCAGCACTGAGCATGTACAAGTTTCACACCAGAATATCACACCATTTTTGATAGTCACAAGGACAGGATTAGACACTGCATATCACTGTGTTGCACAACAAAGTCATGCCTCACAGAGTCTGTTCATCAATGTTGCCGAAACAACTTGCAGGATGAATTAGCCAGGGGCAGGACAAAACTATCTAGAACCCTAAAATTGCCTTGCTGTTGATGCTGCAGCCAGTCTGGCTGCTGATGCTTGTCAACACATAAGACTTGATAACTGCAGAGACAGGTTTGTGCAGCATTTTGCTCCTAACAACCCTTTTGCATCTCTGAACACCGCAGACCGATTTTGGCTGCCTGCCCTACAGAATGCAAGCAGCCAGTCTTCCTGAGCCACAATAAAGTCCGACTGCCTTCTTTTCCGTAGCGACAGCAACAGTAACAGTGAGTTTGCAAGCAAGAAAGACAGCAGATGTAGCAGTGCCTGAGTAGCAGCCTCTTGAGCCATCCTGGCGTTATACGCCTTCTTCTGCAGATCCAGCACTCGAGTGGCTTCCCCTCTGAGCTGCGCCTTGAGCTCATCCACCTGCCCTCGCCACCACTCTACCTGCCCCTCCAGCTGCTGTTGCAGCTTCTGATGACTATCTTGCAATGCCTTCAGCTCTTCTTCCTGACAGAAGACAAGGTCACGAACTGCTGATGAGGCTTTCTGACAGCAGCATTGCATTTGACAACAAACAAGCAACCAATTGATGTATCAAGTGGGCTTCAACCACCCTGTCCAATAAATAAATAAATAAATAAATAAATAAACAAACAAATAAATAAATAAATAAATAAATAAATCAAGCAATCAATCAATCATTCAAGAAAGACCTTGATTGCAGCTGCATATGTCACAGTGACTCCAAGGTGACATGATGTGTTTCTGAGACCGCTACAGCCATGATCATGCACTTTGTTTTATACAGGAATCAACGTTGAGCGATACCCTCATATTGCATTTAGGTATTGCATGTGCGTGCTGCCATGGTTTTTTTGCTTCTGCATCCCCTCTTGTGCTGAGTCTGTAAGCAGCTGCAAAGAGAGCAGCAGTGCCATGATCTCACCTGAGCCTGGAACCTAGTCATCCATGAGTCATGAACCTGCTGAGCCTGTTCCGCCTCCCGCGTCTGTCTCTGCAGCGCCTGCTGTAGGGAGCTGGCTTCAGACTGCATGTACTCGCGGTCAGATGCATGGCTCTCCAGGGCCGACCTGGCTTGTTGCAATTCAAACTGCAGCTGTTCCCGCTCTTTCTGACTTTGCGACAGGCTTGCCTGCAGTGACTGCTCTTGGGATGCACTACGCTGAAATGTCATGTCAAGCTCTTGCTGCTGTCGATGCAGCCTGCAGCACCAAAGCAGGCTCAACCAGCTGGGGTGAGTGTTGAGCAGAACATCGTCGAAACATTCTTTTGGTGCTCACAGCAAGACGTTGAGACATGAAACACATCAAGCAGAGCGCACTTGCTTACGTGCAGAGTGTGTCAGTCTCGGTCAACCAATCATTGGTTATTCACACTAATACGCGTCCATACAGGGCATGCCTTGATGCATTTGTGCACCTCAGATGAAGTCAGCAAATTATGATGTACTGCAGATAGTGATGAAAATTATATCGTTTCAAGTTTCCGGACTGGGAATTCTCTTGTTAGAAATTCGGCAGGTGCAGATGCAGCTGCAGATGCATTCATGTACCTGTGCAGGCCCTACTGCCGCGTCATGTCAATTGCATGATACCTTTGACAAGTCATGACAACACCCAGGCAGCAAGGTACATGATGTCAGCTATGCAGTTCAGTGATGTTGAGGCATCAGGCTGGCAGGCTGGCAGACACATGCACAAACAGACAGATTTGAGAGTTGCATACCTGTGGCTCAGACTAGACACTTCCTGGTCCCTGCTGCGGACAAGGGCTTCAAGCTGCATCTGGCCCTCCTGCTGCCTTGTGCCCTGATCATACACATGTCACTCAGTATATCACTTGATGCAACCGCATGACTTCCAAGCATGGCCATAATGCACTCTATGATCATGCAGCCTTCACGCCTTGCGCATTGATTGTTTGTGTTGACATGACTATCACAATGGGACAATTTGCTATGTCTACCAAACAGATGCAGAAAATGCAAATCGACGTAGCAGTGTAGTGATTCTGAGGTGTTGGTGCAGTGACCTGTTGCTGCCTTGCAAGCTGCTCTTCCAGCCTTGCATGTTCCTGAGCCAACGCATCACGCTCAGACTCAGCAGATCGCTGAGCTGCCTCAGCATTTGCGACTCGCACTTCCTGGTGATGTAACTGGCTCTGTAGCTCCTGACTCTGCTGCTCAGCAGCGAGCAGCTGAGCATCCAAACCTGCTCTTGCAGACGCTGATACAGCTGTCTGCTCAGCTTGCTGAAGTGCATTGCCAGTGTCATGCTCATCCATGCCAGACATGCTTTCCTGACCTGCAGAGGTGAGTTGCATTTTGCCCAGCACATCCTTTGTTGACTGAGATGGCTCTGCTGTGGATGTGTCATGGCCACGCTGGCCAAGCAAGATGGATTGCAGACAAGCTGTGTTTGTGGATGGGCATATAGGCTTGACTGATCTGGCCCATGTATTAATTCTTGTAACCAAACAGGTGAGTTGGCCAAAACCGCTAATGACTGTCAGCAATGCTACAGCAGTGCATTGCATGCAGGCACTGTCCTTGACCTTTGAGCCATCTGTACAGACCTCAAGCAGCAGACAAGCTCAGTGCTGCAACAGAAGCAAAACACCTGATCAGCTCCTGTCATTGTGCGTTGGCTCTTTGCACATATGCCCCCAAGCATGACAACAGGCTTTGCAAAAATGTGCATGACTTACATGTGCAACCATAATGCACCTACTGTGAGCACTATGTGGGTTGCTTTGCACATGCGCCTCCTTCAGTGATGTGAAACGTTGCTGAGACACTGACCAAGACACTGTGGTGATGAGAGCTGACCTGGAGTGGCGGCCAGGACAGTGCTGCGGCCAGTGGCTTGCTCCAGCCAGCTATTGCAGCGCCAATCATTCTTCTCCTTCTGCAACTGAGCCAACTCCTTCATGCACCAGCTCAGCTCCTGCACCAGGACTCCGACACACATCAGTGAAGTTGGAAGTGCCATGTGGTGGATTGCATGCAAGCCTGTTGTGACATGATTACCTGACTCAGATGGCATGAACAAACAGGGCAAGCACCCCAGGGCAAAGTGTCATCTGACCAAGGAAATGCAGTCATACTGGGCCAGCGTAATGGTCAACAAGGTCACACAGCAATTTCATATGAATCTGGAATTCAGGTGTATCTTGCATATTGCTTTAGCATCGGTGGGTGCAACACCTCTGCTGTCTCATCCTGCCGCATCTTGGCTTCTGCCAATGCAGCTTGAGCTGCCTCCCTGTCCGTGGAGGCAGCAAGCAGAGCAGCTTGCGAATTCAAGCAATCATAAGCCTGTGAAAGGCAGGTCAGGGCGTCGTACGACACTCAGACGTACTGCAGGACAAGCTGGGCAGGTGAAGTGATACCTGCACCCTGTCCCCGTTGCCCGGCATTCCATCTTGCGGCCTTGTCCCTAGCGTATATGGACCAGGAATACCGTCTCCCCTCGCGGTATACGAGGACTGCTTGAGAAGCGCTTTGCGTGAGCCAAACATCGCTTCCACCCTTGCAACTATTCACCGGTTGACGTGCCTCTCAGCCTGACCAAGTTGACCCTGAGTACTGTCAACAACGGGCACATTGCTTGATGTAGGCGTGATTGCGCAGGGGCTGCGGAGAAAGATTAGCCAAGGTCTAAGCGTCACGGTAGGTCAAAGTAATCTTTAACAGCAGGCAGCAGCGAACGTTCAATCAGTGTGAGTCGCTGATACGCGCTCAACTCATGCGTTCTCATGTCTGAATGTGAGTTACCGCTTTGAGGGCCTATCGCAAAGCTGAATGCGCTTATCGAGCTGTCGCGTCTTCGTGTCACACTCCTAGACATCATCACGTTCACGGTTGTGACTCGATACATAAGTGCATGACGTTTGTATGCCGCCTGTGATCACCAGCTAAACACTTGGGAACACTCGGGATACCGAAGTTCAATTGTTCGGCATGGCGTCGCTTACCTGCGCCAGCCATGTTCTCAGTGCTCAAAGCCAACATAACTTGTCTGTGCACCGTGTTCAAAGTTTTTGCCGCGCCCGCATGAGCCAGTTAAGGAACCAGAGGAGGTGCAATAGAGCAGCTGCAGGGAATTCCTACATGGTTTCTTGTTCTGCAAGTGACTTTGAGGAAGGTGAGCTGATCAGCGGTGTCAAGGCTGGCGATAAGCTCAAAGTGAAGGAGTCCAGGATAGTGTATCACTCCCCAAAGCACAAGGTAACAATTGTCTGAAGCCCCAGGTCTTGGCTGCTTTTCAAAAGGACCAGCAAAATTGCACTGGCAAAACCCAGTTACATGTTGCCAGATGCAGAGTTGTCAGCAATCACTGCAACATCTTTGTGTTGTGACAAAATGCATTACCAACGCTCTGAAACTCTTTGAGTACGTCACCAAAGCAGCAATGGAAGGGTGTTGTTCAGACATTGCATGTGCTCAGCAGCTGACATCGCATCATGCAGGAAGGCCTTGACCTGAAAGGTATGGAGGGTGAACTGATGGAAGTCATAGAGAAATACCAGGGAAAGCAGTTATCAGCAAATATGCCATACAAAACCTTATTTATGATTCCAAAGGATGATGGCAAAGACCAGAAGTTGATTGCTCATCTGGTAAGGGGCGACATGAAGCATGTTTTGAGTACACCATACCGTATATACTGCTCATGCTGATCATGCATGATGCTTATCAATAGATTGCATGCCAGATGCATGACATTTAGGAAGCATGTGTACTTTTGAAAAATGGTACTGATGTATGCATGCATGCTGCAAAACTTGACATTCTCAGCCGAATCATCCGAATTGATGCGCTGCTTATAAGTCCAGCGATGTTTGCTGCAGGCAGCTGGAGAATTTGATAAGGTCTAGTCAGCTTCAGTGGCTCTGAAGAATGTTGATGTTTGGCAAGCGCTTTTTAGACAGCCCCTCATAGTCTGTGCACAATAACTCCGTATTTGTTCAAGCTATGCAGTGTCAGTACTTGCCACCAAAGCAATTAGTTGATCACAAATGTGAAGCAGGGTGCAAAGTTGGCCACAAGCGACAAAAGCTGACATGGCAATGAATCGAAGTTCAGTACCCAACACTGTGTGATAATTGAACATGAAGCAATGCATACATTTGCAGGAGTTTTTTGAGTTCACCACTGTGGAAAGTTTCAGTAATATATGTGTAAACACATCACTCATTCGATAAGCATAATTCTTGTCTCCATCGCAAAGAAGTCTCCATGCTCAAATGCATTCTGTGTTGCAAAAGAGTCATTGACATTCACTGCGGTACAGCTTGTGCAGTGTCAACATGCAGAAAGGCAATTGGAACACAACATGCAGGAAGGCAATGAGGGAAACAACTTGAAGGAGGCTAAAAGCCTATGCTATGAGTCATCTACACCAGGGACCTGCAGCAATTGGCCTTCAAATCCCAGGCTGCCTTGACAATCTTCCTACATGCCTTGTGATTGTTCAGATATGCGGCGTCATGCATGCGTACATAGGCATGCTGCGGGCTGCACATGGCGGGAAACTGCTGATGAAATGTCTTGTACCCACCCCTCAATACATACATGTGAGGGAAGGTCAGATTTGGATAGTCCGCCAGATGTTTCCGCCTGTCCATGTTGCGTAGGTAGCGGAACATGCGAGGGGCTCTCTCTGAGGAAAACTCACAATACAGAACAATGGCTGTGCTTCGACCCTGAGCTGTGGCGTTGCTGCCAAAGGTGAATGCTTCGCCATCATCAGGTTTTGCTATATTGACTGCTCCAGAGATGTGACCGCCCGTATGCTCATATACATACCTAGCAGTGTCACAAATGAACTGCTGAAAAAGTCTTCTAGAGATGTACAGAAGCCATTTATTGCAGTTGACGGTCTATTTGTTGCAAGCGTGTCAGCTTGTAGTGACTGCCTTGGACGTTTGGAAGGGGTGTACTTCAGCATTCAAGTATGCATTTGAAGGAGCAGGCAAATGACCAGCTTTGCTTTGCTTGATCAAGACGCTCAGGACGGCCCTGTGAAACTACTCCCCACAAACAAGGAGATCTCTGACAGAGGAGGGTCGCATAGACTGTATATCTTCACACAGGCAGTGTGATCCGAGAAAATGGTATTTGCTTACCTGCAATCTACAATCTTCAATGCTGTAAGCTGAGTGCTGAGCTGGCCTGTCAGCAGCTGAGCTAGGGTTTGGCAGGTGATGCTTGGCAAGCCGGTCTCAGGGTTTTCAACCATGGGCAAAATGCTGACTGGCCCGGTGTCTAGCGGTGACAAGCTCTTCCTCCTTGCTGATCCTTCACTGCTTGTGTCCCTTAGGGCAGGGCTGCTAGCTATGCCATGTGTGAGGGCTGCTGACGCTGGGCTAGGGCTGCAGGCGTCGCCCTGTGGTAGGGCTGCTGATACTGGAAAAATACAGCATGGACTTGACGACGCTGTTGCACATGACAGGAAAGCAGCTGATGTGGCAACGCCTAGGCCAGAGCTGCTCATACATACTTGCCGGTCAAGTAGCATTGCATCAGGTGCAGTTTCTTCATGACACACGGAACCCACATGGGCTGAGCTGTCTGAGTGAACTTGGCGTTTGCACTGAGCTGACATTTTCACCGTGTTTGACGGGTGTTCCTGCATCGTGCCTGCATTCTGTGCTGATGCACCAGTTGACTCATCAATAAGTAAAGGTGGCAGCTGGAACTCTAGCTCAGACCCTATATCCTCCACCATGAGGTCACTCAACTTTGTCTCACTTGACAGCCTGGATGGCCTTGCCAGTGATGTGGTTGGCATCAGCGGCAATGACTCATCCAGCTGGAAGGCCTCAGCTTCTACACAACATGAGCCTGTCTGCATGGATGCTGAGTCAGCGTGCTCAGTCTGCATGATGCATGGCGAGCTTTGGACTCGATCTGCTGCGAAACTGCTGAAGCTGGCTGAGAAGCTGCAGGGGCCAGAGGCAGGGCAGTGGGGGCTGAGTGGGGGTTTTTGTGAAAAGCTGGCCCTGGTTGTGCTGGTGCGCATGCATACGTCTTTGTCCTTGACATCTGCTGTGGGAATGTGGATGTGTGGGAGGGAATTCAGAGCTGCAACATTGCCTGCAGCACAGATCACAAGAGCTTGAACGCAGTCCAACACGCCAATCTTGATGCTGTATCTTGTCGTGACTACCAATGCATAGCGTGGGAACCTGCACAATGATTGCAACAACCGAAAATCTTGAGCATATGCCGGCCTGTATTGTCGACGAGTCACACCATGAGCAAACATGAGCTGATGCCCGTCAAGCAACCTGTGCAAAGCAGCGATGACTCTTTGCTGCGCAAGGAGAAAAGGCAAATCTGCAGGCTGCATGAATGTCAAACCTAACCCAAAGAAGAGAAGGCAGACCTGCAGGCTGCAGGCATGTCAGTCCTGACCCAGTGCACAGCCTCTCTGTGCTTGCAAATCTGTTGACGTGCAATGGACCTGGGCCCGGCATGCTCAAGTGTATGGAGCACTGCCTCTTGGCTGGAGCTCTGCTACCTAATGTCCCTGGCGGGCTCTTGCCGGTGAGCAAACTACATTATCCTAACACAGCAAAACTGCGAAAAACAACAATAAGTACAGTAAGGTCTTGTTGCAACAACTATACTTAACCCAGAAATTGTTATTATATCAAGGTGTTGTCACTTGAATATAACTTCAGCAGCAAGTTTGTTGTTACACAGAAGGCTGGCTGTAATGCAGTCAATATCAGGTCCAATCACTTGTTACAGGTTCAACAAGCTCAAGGCCTGGCTTGTCTGCAGCAGATGCAGGCAATTGGTCATGAGAAAGGGCAATGTATGCCTTATGCCCCTCACAGATCTGTCTACGATCAGAGTCGGTCAGCTGCGTACCACGGCAATTTGCTGTGGACCCAATGTACAGACTGTTCGCCAAAGTGTCTGAAATGATCAAGTTGTCGCAAACGCTTGACTACATGTGGCGCAGCGCTCTTGCCGCCTAGATCTGCCATGGTGCTGTTACTGTGCCACGAGAACCGTAAGGCAGTAAACCGAATTGGCGGATTTCCAGTGCATGCTTCCAAGAAAATTGGCGCAAAAGCAGTCGGACCCACTTGCAAGCGTCTGCCAGCAACGTCGTTCACTGTCTTTGAACCACACGAACAATGCCATGCATGTAACTGGAGGGCTGTTGCTTTATACTAGGCAAAGTTGACAACGACTAAACATGAACGAGGTCGTGGTCGTATCTGGCCTGCTTGCACCAAGGACAATAGCGCTGCTGAAAATGTCAGCGCAGCAGCAACGCGTTGGCTGCACCTGGGGGGCTAATGCATGAACGATGACAAGTGATGACAGATGCATGCACCAATGACACATCTACAATATGTGGATGACCCTGACAAGAGCAACAGGGATGTATAACAGAAGCTATGTAGCACCCCTGGATCATGCAGCTGTCATTGTTGTCACCATTGACGTAATATATTCCACGCTATAATAATCATACAGCTATGCAACAATGTTGCTCTTGTCAGGGTTAACCATGTACACATATGCCAAGTCAGCATGCCACAGCAGGGCTGTCTGTTGCTCAAGACAGGTTGCAATGCCACCATAACCGCTGATGCCTATCATTAAATGTCAGGTCACATCTGACTGGAGACCTTGAAATATGTCGTGAGTCTAGCACAATAACGTCTGCTTCTGGCCCTCGATGTCCAGTTCACATCACCAGCCTAAGGCAGTCAGCTGATGATGTGAACTTGACATGCCTGAGCTTGTGATGCTTGGCTCGGGCCTGTCATGACTGGCTCAAGCAATGAGAGACAGTCATGTGGGCAGCGCTACAGCAGATCTGTAGACTTACCATGCTACAGTTCTCTTGTGGCCTCCAAGGTTGGCTGCACCCTGCCAGCTTGATGCATTCAAGCCTGTCATGAGAGCTTGAGGTAACAGGACACCACATGTACACAATTCGCCTTGCCACAGGACAGCTTTCTTGTGGCCTTCAAGAGATGTTGCATCCTACCAGCTTGATGCATTTAAGCCTGTCACCAAAAGCTCAGTCAAGCAGGGCATACACAATGCTCAGACAAGTTGTCTTACCGCAGTAGAGCTTCCTTTTGGCCTTCAAGGGTGGTTGCACACTTCCAGCTGGGCCAAGCCACTCCTGCATGCGATTCTCCTTGTTCATGTCAAAGTCAGCTGACGCGCTCGGTCCTCTCTGCCGCCGGCGCAGTCTTTGGCTGCTCCCACTTCGCCTTGGTGTGCTGCATGCTGGCAGCCTATCAAGGGTAACACTTAACCTGTGCACAAACAGAACACGCATCTTCGTGGCAGCAGAGGCACTGGGGCTCCTGTGCTGAAGGCTATCGCGTCATGTGCAGATAATGCAGACCAATTGCTGGCAGTGCATTGCATGATGGAAGACTGCGTATTGGATGACTGCATGTTGCTGGTGAAGAGCAATGTCCAAGAACCGCCAGCATGCCTCCGCCTTGAAGGCTTTCCATATCAGCACATGTGCTCACATCAACACACACTACAGTGAACACAGCAGTGCATAGTCCTGTGCCTGCAGTGTTCCAGTACAGTGTTTGGTTGTGACACATACTGCGAGATGGGCAGCTGAAATGCGTCTGAGTTACACCTTGCAAGCATGCACACCATGCACAATCATGCTGCAAGAGCAGACATGCTTACCTACGCCTGATGTAAGGTGTGGGTGACGGGGAGGCATCCTGCATCAACTTCGGGGTTCCTGTTGAGCTTGGGGTGGAGTTGTATCTGCTTGCTAGCATGTCAGCATCGGCATCCTGCATGGGGACTCTGACGTCCTGCATGGGGACTGTGACATCTTGCATGGGGACTTTGACACTCTGCATGGGGACTTTGACACTCTGCATGGGGCCTGTGACACCTGCAAGGTATGCACACACTGCGCTCAGGGCCACAAGCATGTTTGGGTCCTGGCTGCATTCTTATTGACAAGCTCGGCATTCTCAGAGAGACGAGTGTAGGGCCCATAAGCACTTTAGGAATCAGCAGACCAGCCACATAGTGTGACTTGCGGCTTTAAGACACACCATGCCACACAGCAGCGCTGTAAACTAATGTTGCTGCTTCTGCATGCACTTGTAGCAGAGAACAGGGTTCACAATCATTCCTCACTTGATTGCAAGGCTGTACCTGGGACAGGCCAGGTGGCCTTGACGGCAGTCGCATGGCTGCTTTGCTCATTTGCTGATCCTACAAGCACATCTGCAGTGTCATAGCATGTTGTCAAATGCCAGTGGCAGGCTTTGGGACAAGGACAGACACCTGAAGCAGGCAGTGATGCGGTCACCTGATGAGGCCTCCTGGGTCTCATGGTCTGCTAGCCAAGCTGCTTTTGCAATTCTAGCAGTCAATTTGCTGATGGGCGAGGTGCTGATAATTGGGTTCAGCATCTGCAGAGGTTGACAGGTGATGCAGTACTAAATGGGAGGGGATGTCAACCAATTCACCACAGTCGGAAATACAATTCGTTAACCCAGGCCACCTTCCACCATCACAATCACCATCGTCTGCTGTTCTCTTGATTGCCGCAAAGACGGCGGCCGTGTCCTGGTCAACTCAAGGGTGGCTCTGATCAAGCATACCCTGCAGTGTTTCTATGTAGAGCTCTAGCAACTGGCAACCAGCTCAGAACTTGCCATCATTGCACAAACTTTAGGAGCATAGGCTGCGCACCGCACGGGACACAACGCGGACAAAGCAATCTGGACTGGGCAAATGACAGCTCTGGACCGTTTGCACAATCAAGGCAGATAAGTGATGAGTCACCATCATTTTTTCTTCGCAGCTTAATTTATTGCTGAGCAAAAGTTGGACAGAGGCAGCAACCTGAGACGTATTCCAACCTGATTGCCGCACGCCCACCAGCATCCTCATGCAACTCTTGCACATAAACATCCTCATGCAATTCTTGCACATGCACGTCCTCATGCAGTACATCCTTAGGAATGTGTACCTGAGATCCGATCTAACAAGGCCCTAGGGATCCTCATGCAGTTCTTGCACTTGTCTTTGCTCGAAGTCACAACTGAACATTCAGTTGACGCAAACGCATGAGCAGACTCATTTGCTATGATGATGCTTGAGTGCAAGCATCTTAACAGTGAATAGGTCTGCACAATCAAGCTGTTCAACAGCAATCAAGCTGTTGTTGCGCAGATGAGTCATCACCACTTTGTCTACGCAGCGCCAATTTGCACTTGAAACTGCTGAGCAGGAGCTGCACAGTCTGCGCTCAGGTAGCAGCAATCTGTAACGCGTTCCAGTCTCATTCCCTCATGCTCACTAGCATCCTCATGTGACTGTTGCATATATTTTTGCTGTGAAGTTACAGTAACTCTTGAACTTGGCGCAAATGCAGGAGCAGGCTCAGTTGAGATGATGTTGCTTGAGTGCAAGAATCTTGGCAGTATATAGGTTTGCTTTGAGGCAGTGAAGCATCTTGAGATCTGTAGAGCTCATCAGCAAGGTCCAAAACGCTGCTGCTGCATTGACTCACTGTGTGCTTAAGCTGAAAGCAAACCTTGTGCCATAGCCTGATATGTGTTTACTTGACTGAGCACGGTAATGTTATGTCTCATCACGTCAATAACATGCTAAAGCTATGAAAAGCCCTGAACAAATTGTGCGCCTCTATGTGACTGGCCGGATTGTCAGCAAAGCAGCTGTCTTCCCAGGCGCTGCATTGCTCATCTCATCAATGTTGTCTGCTGCCTCCTTGGCTGATGTATGCAGCAGCTCTTGGAAGCTTGATGGCAGCATGCGACTCATCAGCCAGAACACAAAGCTGTTGAGTCTTAAGGGAGTGTGCCTCATCCAGTTCAGGCCTGCGTTAGGAATGTTGTGACCTAGCTGCTGCACAATAGCAAAGCCTTCTGCCTGGGCCTGCACACAAGAGATGTGTAGGTGATAGTGTCATTGCAAGCAAAGATGTGACACCATACCATGAAGGCCTGTGCTACAATTGAGGTGCACCAAGGCTTTAGTGTGCTCACCTTGGCATGAGAAGTAGCCTCTGCACAAGTAATGCCAGCTCCCCGCTTGTACACGATGACACATAGTGTCAGGAGCGGAGTCGCTGCAGCAACATGCGCCCGTAGATAGGAGTCCATGTCACGCGTCAAGCTAGATGGGATGTGCGCATCATTGAAGAGCTTGGCCCAGCGAGCTTCTGACACAATCACAGGCGTGAAGCTGCTGATCTTAGTACTCTCAAGTATGCCGTGCTTCATGATTGCGGGAAATTTAGGAAAAGCATACGCAAAGCGGGCGACGCCCACGGCATCGCGTATCAACCCGGGGGAGCGAAAGGTGATGGACATGAACATTATTGTCTGAGCTGCAGATGCTTGCACCGCGTGTAGTGCTTCTGCCACCTGATGCCCCTTCACTGGGACCAGCAAAAGGTCATAAGGCACGGTCAAGTCGAGTGCTGCGCTGACAGTGACTTCAGCACGATTGTGTGAATTGTCCAATATAGCTTGGTCTGCTTGCAACTGCACTAGCCTAGCACCACGCGCCACCACTGTCACTTCATGCCCGCCATCACGCACCAGGTGCCAAGCCATCATGCTACCAATGCAGCCGGCTCCAAAAACCGCAATGCGTAGTGCTTTACTGTCCCCTCCAGTTTGGACAGCATTCTGATTCTGACCTGCATTGCCTGCAGCAGATTACACTTGAATGAACCAGCAGTCAAGGTACAGGAACAACGAAGCATGCAGATGCGCCCTTCGAGCAACTTCACGCAGAATTGCTCAAGTGTCAGCGCTTACTTGTAGCTGCCATGGACGTTGCCTGTACCGCTGTGACTGTGATGCACACCACGTGCAAGACGAGGTAGCGTATCAGAGCAGCTGAGGAAACCTCGACCCAAAGACTGTCCCAGCGACCAGGTTCATGAGCCCAAGCCGAAAGGTTTTTGAGTTCATTGCGCCAGCGAAGGAGAGGCTGGCTAGCAAAATCAAATGCAAGTCAAGGGGTTTACCGGAACAGCTTCAAGCGAGCCAATCCCCGGGTTTGTCTGACGTTAAACTTCAGGGTTGTTTCTGTGATTTGCTAGGGTTTGCGCCTGTGACCAAGTTTCCGTTACTAAGCATTTTTGAATCAGACCCTATCTGTCGGTCCTGTGAGCGTTACAAGGGTTTCAGAGGTCAAATAAGCTGTATAGGCAGTTGTCTCAATCCTGAGTCTGCACCTGCACGGCGTGCCAAAACGTCTCCTAGCGTATGGCGGACTCGGATTCTGACGCCTGTACCACGTTCTCTGAGCGCAGGGGCAGCTCTCTGGCCGCAACGGACACACCCTCCAGTGCTGATTATGTTTCAGAACGCTGGCTTGTCGAATGCTTAGCAGTCGACTTGCGAGCACTTGTCTCAAGCGTGCAACCTTCGTACATGCATATATGTGGCAGCAACACTATCTGGAAGGCATATTAAGCCCTTCTTGGAGTCTACAAGCTGTCTATGCACTGGCAGGCATTCTTGCCGCAACAGGTTGGCTCCTAAATCATCCTCAGGCCTCATTGGCACAGGTCAAACAGGGCAAAGCATATGCAACAGGTCATAGGATTTTCAGCGTTCCCTGAATGGGGACCTGATCCATGTATCAGACTGCTTTCTATCTGATATTTTGATAGTGTTGAGGAGAGCTTTTGCATTCTGCATGCTCCACCTATGAAAAGGGCTTTTGTGCCGCCTGCAATGCTGAGAGGCTTTGTGTGTTGCGCAAGTTGACATAGCTAGCGAACTTGCTTACAAACTTCAATTTTGAGTCTCTCAAGATACCCACTCTAGAGCATAGCTTTGTTAGCATGTCAAATGACAGAGCCTGACCCATGAAACCAACCAAAGCCCTCAGTATAGTAATGTCGACAATTGTTCTGCTGCTATGTTAACAGCCTTTGCCTGATGCAAGCTTGCTTTTTGTCTTTAATCCATGTTGCGTGCTAGATGCAGCTCTGTGGATTTGGAAGGACACAAAGAAAAAGCGGCCACCTGCATTGACCTGGCAGTATGAATGGAAGGATTTGATGGAAAATCCTGCACATAGTGGGTCTTCACTCACTCACTCACTCACTCACTTGCTCACCCACCCACTCAACCACCCACCCGCTTACTCACTCATCTACCCACTCACCCACCCACTCGTTTACTCATCCACTCACTCATACGCATGTGTACACCCACTTATTCAGCTACTCACTCAGTTCATTGAATCAATGTCGCTGCATGCAAATCACTTGCATGGGGATTGCAGGCACCTCTTGCTCATAAATGCAATCTGCAGAATATGCTTGTTGCACACATGGCATCATTTTCTGATTTGGATCTGTTTGCGGAAAGTATTTTGTCATTGCTATTGGCTGGCAAGGTTACATGCTGTGTTGGTTTTCTGGCAGCAAATTGTGCCGTTTCTTGTGGCTTGCAGAGCTGATTATTCTGCAAAACCCGGATGTCAAGGTGCACATGGACCTCATCACCCAACAAGGCATACAACCTTTAGATGTGGACATCTGTAAAAATCCCGATGGCACAGACTGGCTGCTGGGGGTGGGAGGTTATGGCAAGGTGAACGCCTCAATCCAAACCCCAACCTCTCATCAAGTTTTGAAGGAGCAACACAGCAACTACTGTAGACTTTGTGAGGGCCTAATCTTGCCGTGATGGACGTAGAGGCTGCCACCTATTTGCTGCCATGTGCAGATGTGTGTACATATTTGTATGTGTATATGGACAGCACAGACACTCATTTAAAGCTAAAGACAGCTAATCTCAAATAGCTCCAACAATTCTCAGATATCATAAAGATCAATGGTTTTGGCTGTGCTGATTGTCATTTAGACTTGTTGGATGTAAGATTGGAAAATGGACATTGGCACCTGCTTTATGCTGTACTATGACGTACAGCAGCAACAGTGTAGAGCAAGCATGCTGCACTGCACAGGTCTACAAAGCACAGAGGCCTGATGGGCAAGAAGTGGCTGTCAAGGTTTTGCACAACGCTGACAAAGTCAGGCTTCAAATGTTTGCTATGGTGTGGCCCATCGCCTGGCTGGTGAAGCTCATATGCGTGTGTGAGCACAAGATACAAGCATGCAACAATTTTGTGATAAATGCACCATCTGCTGCAGCTGATAGCATGCAAACATAAGCATGTTGTGAGTTGCAAGTGGCTTAAGGCACGCTTATCTGCTGACACGAGAGGCGTCACAAACGTCTGAGCCCCAGACTTCAGTCATCAAAACTTCACATTGTCTCACTCTTCAGTCTTGCACATGCTGGGAAGATCTTCACATGACAGCTGCATGCCTTCAGATAGGCTTGCTGTGGTCAATCATGCACATTGACAGAGCTGCCTATTTTGTCTCTCCTATTCTTGTTTTCCCTCCATACTTTTATCTCCTCTCCTGGTTCACATTTGGTTCTGCACGCTTGCAACATTCATTGACCAGCTGAAGTGAAGTTGACTAGCTACTTGCAGGAGGCAAAGGTCCTTACGGCTGTGATCAACCATCCCAATGTGGTGCAATTCCACGGTGCCTGCCTGCATGACAACCTAGCAATGATAGTGCTGGAGTACATGGAGGTACGTGACATCACATTGAGTAGTGCACATTGTGGGGTCATGATGGTCTTCTACCATGCTAGTGGTGATGAGGCGTTCCAGTGCGGTACGCTTCCATGACACCTGCTCGCTTGACAAATTAGTCCCGTCAGTGCTGGAGCACATGGAGGTACATGACATCACGTCGAGCAGTGTACGTTGTGACATGATGTCATCACCACTAGCATGGCTGATAAGGCTAGGCCAAGGAAAGCTCAGGAGCACCTCAAGCTTCTCTGACATTGGATTGCCTGACAGCGTCGTCTTTTCTGTTCTTTCCTTGTGCTGATGAGGCTTGATGGTTCAGGGAGGAGACTTGCATGAGGCTCTCATGGATGCCCGCAGTGGTGCACAAGGTGCAGGCTTGCTGAGCTGGAACAGACAAGGGGCTAAGCTTGCCCTGGATATTGCCAAGGGGCTAGAGTCCCTGCATGCTCGCAAAGTAAGCAGTGTCACATATGCATGTATGGCGATACATATGTTTACCCATACATGTTTAAATATAAGTATGGTACTTATATGTAAAGTAGTTTGTGCTTGTCATTTGCATGACACGCTGTGCACATGTGAACACTGATGCAGTGCAGAGCTGGGCTGCTGAGTTGCTTGCTGCAGCCAATTATGATGGCTGTATGCTATTTGACAACAGAGATGGTGACCCAATATTCCTGGGCAATTGTCTCTGATTCAAGACATGCACATATGTAGATGTCAGAAGGAAACAGCAGAAGCATTGCACGTACTACCTGGCTGTTACACATGCAAGGCATGCAGCATTGGCTATCACATGACTGCAGAATTCTGTGCAGATTGTCCATTGTGACATCAAGTCCAAGAATGTGCTGCTCAACAAGGGCTGCAGCAGCGCCAAAATTGCAGACTGCGGCCTGTCAAGGATGCTAGATTCTCATGCATTCTCCAGCACCGGCACCAGCACTTTCCATGGGACTTTGGCTTATGCAGCGCCAGAGCTTCTTCTGGGCTACAAATGTACTGATAAGGTATGACTTGGCTATGTCTGTGCAACAACAGCCTTTGTCCTGAGCGTGCGCATGCGCAGCATCTGAAGCACTTTATGCATCTGACCTTGCACGGATCTGCACAGACAACACAACATGACCCTGCGTAAGACTTCTCCCCACTGCTGATCCCCCCTGATCCCCCTGACCTCCCACCACCCCACTTACCTCGCTGCCCCCAGCCCCTCCAGTTTTCACCTCTCACCACCCACTTACCCTGCTGTCCCCACCCCCTACTGATTCCTGCGGTCTCCACCTCCCACCAACCCTGCCTGATTGTCCTCTGCTTGTTAACAGGCTGCTCAAAGCAGCAGCCAGCGCCGCTCTTGATGAAGCGCTCTTTCGAGAGCCAGTCAGGCGACCATTCAGTCCATCAGTCGATCATAATTGCTGTGGGTAAAATTGGTCCCCTGTGCAGGTGGACATGTACAGCTTTGGGGTTCTGTTATGGGAGATCATCACTCATGAGAAACCTTGCAGAGGTCAACTGAGAGACTTCCAGGTTCCTGAGGAGTGCTCCCAGAGCATTGCTGAGATGCATGAAGCATGCCTGCAGTTGGGCCCAGAGAAGCGCCCTTCAGCAGAAAATGCTGTCCTACAAATCCAGCTGGCAATAAAAGAGCACGAATCCAGACATTACTGAAGCTGCGCCGATGAGCCTGAATAAAGCTTATGTGGGTAAACAAAGTTCTTGAAGGGCCGCGTACAAACACAGTGGCAAACATGGACAGCATAATGTGTACTACAGCATAATGTCTACAGACTCGCAAAGTGTGAGAGCAGGCTGTTTGACAAGCGCATGCCTTGGATCTAAAGCAGAAACAAGCGTTCAAACAAGGGAGGTGGCTGCTATTGAAGTATCTGGGTCTGTACTAAGGTCGAACCCTAGTACACTTTGCCTCCATGCCAGCTTCTGTGAAGCACCTTTGGGGGGTTACTCAGCATGAGTAATCGTATTTGTCTTACCTGTGCAGCAAGGAGGCCAGGGGTGTCTCTCGCATGAACGTGCGGCTCAGCTGAAGACGAGCACCACATGTTTGACTGCCCTGCATGCGGTCGCATATGTGTGCAGTACAGCACCCACATGAGCGTATAATCTTGCCACCAAGCAAGCCTACATGTTGAGCGGTTGACTCAAGATCTGTTTTGCACAAAGACAGGCTGTACTGACCTGTCCACTTTTAGCTTGGCTTATGGACTTCAAAGAGCTAGATTAGACCAGAGTGTGTGGCGTCAGCACTGGCACGCTAGGTTAGATTGTGTGGCATCATTAGGGGAGAACGCTACGTATTGTGTTACATAGCGTACATGTGTTACCACCCCAAAGACAAGAAATGTACATTGAATGTACATTATACAGATACAATTTCAAGTCAATGTTGAGGCTGTCGTTGATGACTGCCTTGGAAGCCTACATCAGTGTCAGCATGACCATGTCTCAAATTGCATTACATACGCAAGGGAGATAAAAATTCAATAATGGCACCTTCAAAGTGAACTCGTAGCAGACCTTGACAACACCTGATCAGGGCTAATGCCATTCCTTGCAGTGTCGTACTCTGCAGCTAGTGCAGGGTACAATGACTGCAACGAGTTGCATATGCAGGCCTTTCTGCTGCTGCAATAGGGGCAGCCATGACCTCTGCCAATGTGAAATTTTGGAGCTGCCAAAAACAGGTGTGGTTGACCTTTGGGGCATTTGGCACATATCCAGTGCACCACCTTGGCACTTCCTGCTGTAATGTTGCCAGGATCGAGACCTGCTTTGCGGTTTCTCTCAAAATCAAACCCCATCATTGCAGGATGCTTGCTCTGTGTCAAACTTGGTTGTCTGCTGTAGCCTTTTAGTTGATTTGAGCACTTTGGACACCCACTCTTGTTGTCAACTTTGACGTATATCTCGGTTTGCCAGCTGTGACTACATGATGGGCACAGCCAATGCCTGCGGGCATGACTGCGTGCCGTGACCTGGTCTGGGGTCAGCCCATTCTGAGCTGTGTCCCAGTATGCTGCGACAGCTGGGGCAACAGTCAACAGCGAGTTATGCTGGCACAGACGCTTGTTAGTGCAAAAAGGACACTGATGGTTCATATGTTGCCTGTCATCAACTGTGGCCATCCATTCATGCAGAAGTCCACACGGACACTGATAACACCTCCACGACACACGCAAACCACAGCCGCCTTGTATATGCTTGTCTACCAAATGCTGATTTTTGGCATGATGCCACTGCCTCTGCAACTCTGGCCTCAGCAGGCTGATATCTGGGCCTGCTGAGGACTGCGGCCGTGTTTCAATGCAACAGCAGAATCTTGGGTACCATGACGCCAGAAACCACCCAATCTTTGACTGTTGCAGTGAGTGTGAAGAATCTGCAGTTGCTTCAAAGCTAACTGGAAGAACAGTCACATACCAGACGTCCGCCTGTTGCTCCTTAACTGTAGTATATTTCCGTGTGGCAAAGATCGACAGCCCAGCATGTGATTCACCCGTGGTGAATCGGAGTACCTGCATACAGGTCAGGGCTGATGACGTGGAGGAGCTGCCGTGTGGTGTGCAAGAAGAAAAACTGCACATTCCTGCTGTGGGGTGGTCGCCTAACCCACGTCACACAGCACAAGCCGGTCACCATGCTATCGGATCCGACGGCGCTCACTTGAGCTTCAAAGAGCCACACGACGAATACACAGATAACAAACACCAAGCTCCGAAACCAGAAACGCCACCAACACACAATAGCAGTCAGACTCGACTCCTTGCGGCATGGTTCCATTCTGTTTCTTCTGCGCATACAAGGTCGCCACAAGGTCCATTTCGAACTGTCTCGTTGTCCTCTATCATGCCTGCATGGCCCGCAGCGTCTGACAGCGGCAAGGTCACCGGAGACGTGTTTCAGAAAATGTCAACATGAAGCGGAAGCTACCGCCCGCTTTACCTTGGAGGTACGGTCCTGCATACTTACTGATCTTTTAAGCGTTGTCTCGAGCCGCCCAAATGTGTGCTGTGTCTGCTTTTCAGGCCTGTCACAGACCTGCCCCCTCCTGGTGTGTTCTGTACGGGTGAGCCGCTGGAGTCTTACGCTTTCCTGCCGTCTGCGACCGTGTCTCGGGCGCCAGCACAGGTCCGTATGACAGATGCAACTCATAGTGAAACGCCACGTAGCCTTCTGCTTTCTATCAGAAAGTCTTGGGTCAGCTTCTGCAAGCTTTCAGCTGGACAACGTGCAAGGACTACAGCAGGCTGTGAAACTGAGCTGAGCTTGCCTCTACGTTGCATTGCAGGCTTCTCGAGACCAGAACAAATCGCGGGCTGGACCAGCCCCAGCTGCAGTTATACACCCCACTTTTTCTGATCACAGCTCAGATGACGAGGTTTTGTCTGCTGAGCAACCACAGAGAGGGCTCAAGCGGTCAAGAGCAGATGCTATGGCTACCACAGCCAATGCAGCTGGCTCTGCAGCAGCTGGCTCTGCAGCAGCTGGCTCTGCAGCAGCTGGTGACTCTGCTGAAACTGACCAACCTGCAAGGAAACTATTAAACGCCAAGCATATGCCTCGCCCTGCCTCTGCTCAATCCTATGAATCAGGCCAGCTGTCCCCATCAGAGCATAACGAAGATCTTCCAGCCCCTACTGTAGCCCCAGAGACCGTACCAGATCCTGGCCCTGGCTCTGTCCAGGCCGCACTTCCTGCCCTACCTCCAGGACCAGCACAGCACCTAGCACCCCCACAGGATTTTGAGTACCCCACGCATGCTGTGGATCCTCACGGCGTAGCTCCCAACTGCAACCGCAACATCCAGGAAAGGATGGCAGCCGTGCTTGGCATCAGGACTCCTGCTGAGCATGTGGCCCTGAGGGATGCTGCTGGTCCCACCTTGGCTGATTTGCTGAACTCCAACAATGCAGCATATGACCCTGAGTTTGCTGCCCAGCACAGAGCCATGCGTGCACAGGCAAACCCACTGTATGTGCATCAGAAGGCTAGCAAGCAGGTCGTCAAACTGATCAAGAAGTTGCACTGGGACAAGACGTCTGCTTTCACAATAGAGGAGCATGGATACATGCTGGACTTACACGGTGATTCTTCCAAGCTTGTGGCTGCTGGGATCTGCATTTACACCAGATCAAACATCTGTTTTTGGGCAAAGACGGTCTCAATCTGCTGCCTGCTGTCATCAGCCTGCAACAGCAGAATGTAGATTTCAGAAGATGTAGTGGGTTCACCATGCTGAACATGCAGCCTGACATTCATAATAGTGCTCACAAGACTGTTAGCAAATAACTGATGGCTTACATGCTGCCTCAACAGTCTCTGTCAGCTACAACTGAAGGCATTGTGTTTATCATTTGGCTGATGTTCTGTGTGTAACATTCTAGTGGCCTGGTGTTGCAGATGTGCATTTGGAGGGCAAAGATGCTGGTAAGTTTGAGAGCCTGAAAGCACGGATGGCAAATGAGCAGCAGGAATACCTGAAGCAACTAAGGTCAAAGGCCTTTGTAGACCGCCACCGATACACCTCCTGTTATCCAGAGGCTGCACACCAGATTGAGGTGTTGATTCCCACTTAGCATCTGCCGTCCTGTAGTGTGCTTGCTCAGCTCCTCACCAGCCCTATTTGCTCTCATCTTTGACGTAGCTGCTATTAGTTTATGCATGCATGCCTGAACATGAGTGCTGAGGCAAGGCTGCATTTGTTGCAGTCTTCTGATGTGATGTCAACACAAATGTATCAGTTGCTTGTCTGATATATTGTTACGCTGCTGTGGATGCATACTAGCATCATGCAGACCGTGCTGGCCCCAAATGAATCCCTTTAATTTCACTGACGGCATGCACCTGCATGGCTTGCTGCTTGTGTCGATGTTGACAGTGCTGCTTTTGTAACACATGCTGTTCGATTCACTTCTGGCCAGGAACGCTGACATTCGAACACCTGTTACACAGATGGTACATAAGCGTTACACAGCCATAACCCAGGTGTTCATTGCATGACTTGAACTACAGGCAGAGCTAGCTGCTCAGAGGAATTTGGTCCAAGATTTGCCAAAGCTGTGGCAACTGGCCAAGCTCTTTTCCCTCCAAAGTGTTGTTGAGCGCAAGCCCAGGGACCCAACCATGCGTCACCTGGCCACCATTTCCCGCCAGGGCCATCCCGCCGTTTTCAGCATGCCTCAACCACTCACACCCATTCCTCTTGACCAACCTTGCATGCCAAGCTTGCTGACACAACAGGCTGCAGTCAATGGTCCACTGCCTGCCTTCAACACTGACCACCCTAACCTGCCCCCCATCGCACCCACCACCACCACAGCTCAGACAGACAGCACCCCAGGCCTAGCTGATGTGCCACTGCATCAGGATGGTGTCTGCAACAGCAACCCTGCCTGTCAGCAAGCAGATCTGCTCATGACAGAAGGCGCCTACGCATGCCTCACTGGCACCTGGGCCCCATCATATCGCCTTGGCTGGGAGTTGCCTGTCACTATCAGAGCTAAGAATACAGCACACTCTGGTGACTCTCAGACATCTCTGCTGTCTGAGCAGCATGCAAAGCAGGTCATCATTGACTCACCACTGCCCAAAAGGATGCTGAACCTGCGTGAGAAGCACGAGCTGCTGTATCAGCATGCAGTGAGCAAGCTTGGCTGTGACTTATGGACCAGACAACAGCGTGCCAGGCAGGCTGCACAAGCAAGCATGGGAGAGCGCCCGGCTGCGCATCAGCAGCCAGATCACCAACAGCACAGCAGCAGCAGCAGGCAGAGGAGCACATGTATGCGCATTACTCACCCTCAAATGATGCGCCAGTAGATGCACCATACTCCCCCAGCACTGATCCCTACATATATGACCAGCACGGCATGTACAACATGCCCAACTCCCTTACACCAACAGCAGCAGATCTCCCAAGCGCATCCATGGGCGCAGCCCCCTACCCCATGCAGGGCAGTGCTGAATTCTTTGGCGGTGATGATGGCATGGATGCTGATGGCAACATAAGTGAAGCCAACGCATTCGCGCATGCTGTGCTTGGTGTCGGGCACGATGAGCCTAGCCCTATGCAAGCTCAGATTGACGCCAGTGCTGCTGATCCCAGTGCTGGTGGCCCAGCTGATGCTGAAGCTCTGGCCAATGTTGATGCTACAGCTGGCAATGATCCATGTGCTGAGGATGGTCCACATAGAGTGGCTGCCACAGCTGGTGATGGAACAGGCACCTCACAGCCTGCTGCTGCAGCAGCCACCACAGCTGATGATCATGCCACAGCTGAGGCCACTGCCACAGCTGCAGCTGTTCATACCACAGCTGAAGCTCAAGTTGGGCCTACTGCTGATGTTGCTGGTGTGACCACTGCAGCTGCTGCTGATGATGCCACTGCTGCAGCTGGGGCTAATGAGCTTGATAGCAGGGCTAAAGGCACCACAGCAAGAGAGGCAGGCATAGCTTATGACAGCTGGCAGCTGGGACCCTACAAGCTGGTCACCAGGACTCAGCTTCCTGCACATTTGGTTCATAACCCACCGCCCCAGGTGGCTTCTCCATACTCACAAGCTGCTGCGCTGTCAAATTTACCTTGTGCAAGGGTGACTGCATGCACACATGCTCACAATGTGTACAGTGATGCAGACTTTGAATGTCTGCGCCTTGAGAAAGTATTGATGAGTACTTGCGCTGCATTTGACAGGACACAACAATGTACTTGTATGCCCACATGTGCAGTGAACTGCTGGAGCAACACAGCTCTGCATTGATATTCTCTGATAGGCCAATGTAATCACATTGTATTTGATGCAGAACAAACTGTTTTGCATTGGAAACGAGATTGTATGCCTGTGCTTTGCCACCGCCATCTTTATATGCAAATCTATAAAGTGACTGATACAACTCTCCTTATTACTCTGCAGCCACCTGGGCAGCCCCCACCCGGCCCCATGCCCATGCGCCTGCCAAACAAGGTGGGGGTGGTGGGTGTGAAGATGGAGTACCTGGAGGAGTGGGGCTTCGAGATGCTGCTGCCTGATGAGCTGGCACGCTGGTGGGCTGCCATCGTACTGCACCCGCAACCTAACTGTGAACTGGTGGTGAGTCACCACACTTCACATAGGATCCACTTTTGTGACCATAAAGTGAATACTCCCAGTTTTGTCACCTTAATTACATTGCAAGACTTGTTCGCAAATCTCATTGAATCGTGAGGCTTGAAAAGTGCTTTCAATGCGATACGTGCATTTAGCACTGCCCTATAGTAGCAGCTGAAATTTGCTGTATGAATTGGCTTACTGCTTGCTTTAAGACCTGTGCTCTGAGCCCTTATGACTCGCTCGAATGTAACTTGCCTATATGTGCTTGCATCAACCATCCATTGCTCGCTCGCTCGCTCGCTCACTCACTCACTCACTCACTCACTCACTCACTCACTCACTCACTCACTCACTCGCTCCCTCCTTTGTTACCTCACGCTTTTCTGGCAAGTCATTTTCCTTAATGTGCACTCAATCAGTCCACAAAAATGGCATTCACCTCCTAGCTCTGTGCATGGGCAACGTACAGCTATGTCACAGACATCCGTCAGACATGCAGTCGCTGCCAAACTCCCAACCGATGCATCAGCAAGCACCCCCCAACAAGCATGTTGCATGCTATGCCCTCTTGAGCATACACGCCAGACTGACTGGTTTCGAGTTATCTTACAGGTTGCCAAAGTTGGCGTGCATAGCAGCCATCTCTTGGGCATCCAGGCCAAGTCCAGGGGATGGGTCATGCAAGAATGCCACAGGGAGCACGTGGACATGTCTCATGTCAACAGGCTGATCCCCTTACTCATGGGGCACCTGCAGGGGCTGGCCCCAGGGCAGTACCTGCTGACACATCAGCCTGGGGCTGATGCTGTCAGCTGCTTCACTGCACAGATTGGTGACACACAGGATCAGCCGGTGTGTATCATGCACAAAGAGCTGTTGTCTGGTGCCACAAAGGATCATTCAGTCTGCATCATGGACAAAAAGCTGTTTATGTGATGTGCTTGCTGTCAGTAAACGCGTCTTCAGACGTATGCTGTCGCATGCTTTGCTGTGCAGACAGGTGCTGATACAAGCAAGACATGGCATGATGACAGGCTATTGCCAGCACTGCACGAGAGTCTTTGAGATCTTTTGCTCATCTCACAGCAGACTCTGTGCTTCACCCACCCTGGTTGAAACTTGGAAGCACATGCATTGAGAGACCCCTTGTGCAACACCAATGCATGGCTGATATGCATACTGCAGGGCAGCCTGGGTGTGCCTCTGCCCTGTGGACCTCTGGGTGTGCGCAAAGGCACGGTGTATGATCTCCACGCAGCACATGTCAACAGTGGTGCCACCGACACTGAACAGGTCGCTCTCCCCTTCAACATCCTTGACAGCTGCCAAGATTAATGGTGCTGCACAGACCACTATCATGAGCTTGTCACTGCAGCTCAAATTCATCAATGCCAGCTCATGATGTTGATGAGTATCAATGAGTGTTGTTGTGACACATGCAACGCTTGGTGCATGCCTGTTGATGTCACCTGACCAGTGTCAAACTCTGGCTGGCTCTGTTCCTTTTGTCTCCAGCATTGCTGTGTTGGGCTTGGTTAACGATGCAAGTCTGGTTGACAATGCAAGTCTGACATCCATGCCATGCTTCTACCATGCAGGACTTGTTTGCTGGAGCCTGGCAGCAAGCAGACCCTGACATTGACCAGGTGCCCTTCACTTTCCCACCAGTTCATGGTCCCTCCAAAATAGGCAGGGGGAAAAGGGCTAAGAGGGGGATTGTCAGGGGCAGAGGAGCTCCTCGCCAGAATGGTGGGCAGGCTGCTAGGGGTAGGGGTCAGGGCAGGGGCTTTATTCAGCACCCTGCAAAGCTACTGCCTAAACCAGCCAAGCCTTCCAAAGCCAGACACAACTATGTCCCACCACAGCCTGCGCCCAGACGTGGAGTGTCAGCTGCTGACTATGCAAGTGCTTTAGATCAAGGCCTTTGAGACCATGTAGTACAGACAACAAATGAAGGATGCTTGACCATTTCGAGGGTCTAAGCTATTGTTTCTTTGGATACCCTGGGAAACACTGACCTGTTTGTGTTGTGTGAGCCGGTAACACGCCCTAGTCATGGGTGATGCTGACCCTTCTCTGTAATTGATGAAACATCATGGGGATGAAAGACAAATGGCTTGTGCAGACCCTCTGCTTGTAACACACTATGCAGCGCTTCTGCCTGTGCTTGCTCAATATTTCTGCCATCTCCTGTGGCATTGCTGGCAGCAGATGCTGTTCAAATCATTGCAGCTTCGTGAGTCACACTGCTGTATCACAAACTACAGTAGAAGAAGCGGTTCACTGAGCCTGGTGTTTGAATTTGAGTTCGTGCTGTATTCGGCAAAGTGAAGCACGTCTGCATTTACATTAGGAACAGCTTGTCTCGTGATGTTGCTGCCCCGGGGTTGTCAACCAAGCTGCGACAAAGAACAGAATAATTTTCAAAGTAGGGTGGGGACATATATCCAAGCCGTATGATAGCTTGCAGGCTGTTTCACAGCCTCTGCCACAGTAGCCATGCTGTAGCAGAGCTGAGGAAAAAGGTGCACTGCACTGTTACACATGCTCATGCAACTTTATCTTGAAAAAGGAGCTGTACCTGTGCATGGTCAGTGCTGTCTGCAGGGCTGGTCATAAAGGCTAGCTATAGGTTATTGCCCAAAGTAGGCCTAGGTTGTTGCCATAACAGCTGACAACACCGCCGTTCTTGAAAACATAACATATTCAAAGGATGAGCAACCATTTTGTATAGCAGACCTGACATTGATGCCTTGCAAATGCTTTGTCCTGCATTATTGGGGTACTGTCATGCAATACACGTGGTCAAAAGGACTGAGTCCTCTGCGCTGATGATGGGTTAGACAGGTTCAGCACTTGAGGTCATGCATGGCAACATGTACTGCCCATTTGTCCCTCAGTTGACTGTGTAAGTGAAGTCCATTGAATAACGTAGGTAGCAGGTTTGTGTTTTGGAATAACATGTTGGCTGCAACCATTCAAGCTCATGTTCAGTTCCAACAGGCCATGCCACAATCCATCCCAGCTAAGCGTGAGTCAAGCTGTGGTGAAGCATTGTCATCATCATTGTGGCGGTTGTGGCATGCCTTGCGGCCTTTGTTGCATCCCAGGAGGAAGTGGCATGCCAGGAGGAAACATGCCTGGCCTCATTTGCTGATATCCCGGTGGCGGCCCACCATACTGCCCAGGAGGAGGTGGCATGCCTGCCAGCACAAACAACAATATAAACATGGTTGTTTGGCAAGCAGACACTTGCCTGTTCAAGGGCAAAGTCACAATACAGGCTGACAAGGCATGTGTGCGATGCTATCAATACATGCTGGTGGCTGCATGGTGCTGCTGATGAAACATCACTTTACCCTATAGGCAGTACAGGCGTGTAGTTATGCATGGATCTTTGACATGTAAGCAGTCTTGCAAGGCTTATCCACCAGGACTCAAAATGCAGTCGCTGCTGTACACACCTGGAGGCATCGGCCTGGGCTGTCCAAAACCAGGAGGGCGTGGCATTCCAGGCAGGAAGTTCCCGTACATTTGTGGAGGGTACTGCTGGGGTGGGTACTGCCCGCCCTGCTGCGGTGCTTGGCTGAATTGGGGGGGCATAGGGGGTCTGCTGGTGGAGGGGTACTGCTGTGAAGAGGGGGGTTGAGGGGGAGCCTGGCTGCTTGCCCATGGAGGAGGTGGTGCCCCACTTGATCCTGCAATGCACAACTTTCTTTTTGCTACTCTCTGCAAATTTTTTGAACGGTGAGCTTATGGTGGCTTCATGACAATAACTATTACAGGTGTGCTAGCTGTTTTTGCAGAGTACCTACGAGGTGTATTTGAACCTAGTTCTGCAGACAGCTTGTGTGACAGCTTGTGCGACAGCTTGCGCGACAGCTTGTCGTGTACATGACCAACTGTCTAGCAATATAAGTCTTTGCACGTGTCAAGACATGTTGTGATGTACTACTTGTCCACTTGAAGATGTGACGGCGTAGATAGCCGCTGCACAGTCTATCGTAAAGCAGAGCATACCTGGCAGTGGAGGAGGGGCTGGTGCAGATGGTGGTGGGGGTGCAGAAGGGGCAGGTGGGGGTGGGGCATAGCCGTTTGCCATGGGAGGTGGTGGAGGTGGCGCTGCACCCCCAGGAGGGGGTGGGGGAGCTGCACCCCCTGCTGCAAATCCAGATGGGGCATGTATGGCTTGTGGGAGGGCAGGTTGCATCATGCCCTGCCCTGGCTGTTGCCTGGGCGCAGTCGCAAACAGTGTATTAGGTCTGCTTTGTGATGACAGCATGGCCTTCTTGCGTTCTGCCAGCTGGCGCTCTGCTGGTGTGCCGTGCCGCTCTCCTTTGCTGTCCTTCTTGTAAGCATATGACACAGTAATGGCCCTGCAACAGTACCGAACATGTCAGCGCAAGATGACATGTCAGCGCAGGATGACATGTCAGCGCAGGATGACATGCCAGTCCAAGATGACATCGCAAGATGACATGCCAGTGTACTGTACAAATACGCATGACATGCTGATCTGCATCCTTGTGCTCAGTACAACAGGCCAGCATGTCTGTGCATGGGCTCATGAACAGACGCATGACAAGCCCAGGGCTGACTTCCTGATCTTGTGCCACATGCGCTTTGCCCAACAACATAGCATGCCCTGTTCTGGGCATGCTGAGCTAGCAGGCTGCAGGCAGTACCTGTTACAGAGGTACTGTCCACTCATGGCCTCTATAGCTGCATCTGAGGCCTCAAACCCATCGAAGCTGACAAAGCCAAAGCCTCTGCTTGCTCCAGTGTCAGGATCCCGCATGATCTTTGGCGTTGCAATGACCATCCCAAATGCACTGAAGGTGTCATACAGCAGCTGCAACGGGGATCAGCAAACTTCAGCGTGACTTCAGCAGCAGAACAGAGTAAAGCAATGAAACAAGGTATACAGAGGATGCAACATTACAGGTACAAATTGGGAACTCATTACAGTATGTATGGCAGCAGATGTGCAGTGTGAGGCTCAGTGCTGTGGGCAACCAAAGCAATGTGTACGGAAAGCAATGAGCTGTGAGTCACATCCACCACCGATCTGCGACATACCTTCTCGTCAACGTCTGGATCCAGATTGCCAATGAACAGATTTGCTCCCACGTCAAGGGTGTCCTTGTCTTGTGAGGCTTTGTTGACACGAATAGCTTTGCCAAACAGCTTGATCATATTCAAAATTTTAATAGCCTGCAATGTACCCAAGGGCTTCATAACATCATGGCTGCTCAGTGGCAGCATGTAAGTGGTGCAAACAGTATAAATCAACTTTACCCAGTAATGTTTCAAGCATCATATGTGCCACACAGTAGAGCCGTTGCAGCTGTGGAATCACACTATGCTACACACACACTGAATGTACACAGCACAAGATTTACTGGACCTTGCAGCATGCATACAGTGCGTGGCACAAATTGCAGCTTACATAGTCTGCATCCTCTTCACCTCTGTACTCAACAAAGCCATATTGCTGATGCATATTGGTCACCCTGTCCTTTGGTAAATACACATTCACTGCACACACATACAAATCTTGGTAAGCTCTTTGTATTGCCTTGCGCCGACGCTCTAGCACTGATCACTGCTCAGGAACGTACCAACAGGTCCAGCTTGCACGAACAGCTCCCAGACGAGCTCCTCGGACATCTGCATATCAGCTGCTTGTGAAGGCTTGGTTGCAATGGAAGAACGGCTGAGCACAAGCTATAGTGGTTCACTGGTACAAACCCCTCAGGTGACACACAAGCTGCTGAAGCAGTACCTGAGGATCCAGGCCTCCAACATACACTGTTGCGTCTTGATTCCTGTCAGCAGCATGTTGACCTATGAGATTTGCACCGACACCCGCTGTGATACGACCACCGGCTACGGCAGCCATGGTTCAGATCCTGAACAGGCGCGTCAAAGGGTACTAAGCTCTTAAAGGGTCAGCAGAGCGCTGGCTGCATCAGAATCCAGGCCACTGCGCTCACTCTCTGGCACACACGCGCGTCTACACGACATTCGCAAAGCACAGGCTCTGCGCATTGCTATTTGACGAATTTGCTGTAATTTCTTAGCTGATTTAGGCTTGCCTCAATTGACCTAACAGGAGTAGCTGAATTTGTTACTCTCGGTCGAGTCCCTCGCATCCGTCCTCGCATTGCCGTTTTGACAATGGCACAGACACCAGCAGCAACAGATCCGACGGAAGGTTGTTGTGCCAGATCCGGCAACAGCGTATATCGAAAGCAGCACTCGCTGATCACACTCCTTGAGGTCATCAACGCAGGTCGCTGCCGTCTGATCGCTTGACGTTACAATATCATCCGGGAACCTTGCGCCAGAGTCATCTGCGGAAGACAACAAGGGATTCAATGCGGTTCTGATGGGCACCGATGGTGCTGGTCGGACTGGTCAAGTGAGACGTTTCAGCCGAAGTGGCAGCTCACAACTGCCCAGACGTACGAGTAGTTCGCATCTCCCACCAAGATATCCTGGGCAGACTAGAGACACGCGCCAACCTGAGCACCAGGGCAAACTGGTATCTAGCACCATCGCCAACCCAGTATGTTGTCAATTCGCCCTCGCAGCGGCTGATTGCTCTGCATCTGCAGGTGTTGTTGTTCTTCATTATAATTATTGGCAGCTGCACCGTTATCATACAGCACAAGCTGTTCTTACCTGTAGGCCCTTGTTTGCTTGCTGCTAAGGCTGCAATATCTGATCAGCACCTTGCTGCCTTCCATATTATTTTGCTGTGAAAACATCTGCGAGGCATTGTGCTGTAGATTGATAGCAAGACCTCAGACCCACATTTGCATCGCAAGCACCTGCGAGCTGAAAATCAGGACCTGCGAGAACAGGTCGGTGATTGAGCTCATGCATGCTGCCATGCTGTCATCAGGAAGATCTGTGTTGCCATATTCTGCTGTCATGACCAGCTGCCATTGTGTTGCTACAGCTTTTCTGACTGTTTCAAGCTTTCAACAGATGTCATGTGATTCTGGATTCGTGCTGCAGTTCACAAGCCACAAACTGTCAGCTCTGCACAGTTCTTACACTCAATATGCCATCCAGAACGCCACTTCCAAGTTGCAAGCTGCAGTAAAGGTATGTTTGATATCCCAGAGAGCATAGCGGAAGCAGCGGTGAGATAGACACAGCTGCATGAGCAATCGTTCCTGCATGGCGACTGCCATCTACTTCATCTATTGCATCTGCCTATCAGCTCAGCTGGCAGGCTCTGTGTGTTGCTGCAGGAGATCAAACGACAGCAAGGCAAAGAGCAACAAATCATTCAGATAGCAGCAAACAATGACATTCAGCTAGTTGATGCCTCCCCGGTCCCAGACCCCCCCGTCACCCACAATCCCACCCAAACACCATCTCCCAACCTCCTCAGCCTTGACCAGCTCAATGTCAACAACAGCGCAGGTGCGTTTCGCTTTCAAAATAAACTTGATCCCACAGAAGATTTCAGTGCCACAGGCCTAGACAAGAAGCGACGGCTGATCAAGGAAGCTGCAGCATACTCTTGGAAAGCATACGAGGAGCATGCATGGGGGATGGATGAGTTACAACCCATCACGCAGGATGGGAAGGAGAGTCTGGGTGGAATAGGAGCCACTATTGTGGACTCACTGGACACTCTGTGGCTCATGGGACTTAAACATGAATTCAGCAGGTGTGCCTTACTTTAGTCTTGTCATGACCTGACATCGAGATTGTCAGATCATGTTGGCGCCTGACACAGAAGCTATGCATTTCTACTGAGCAAAAGAATTGCGCTGGCTGTGCTTGAGCTAGCTTATGATCTATGCTTGGGTTTTCCACAAGCCTAGTCATGCCAAAAGGACCTTGTCTCAGCATGACAGACCTTTGACTCACAAGTCCAGGCACAATTTTTGGTTTCGCAAGCATAGACGCTTGTTATGAGCATCATATACTCAATAAACTCAACTGAAAATCAGACAGACATAGCCTTACTACAATAAACAATCTCTTTTTGCCGGCAGCTGTGACACTCCTGAAATGTCAAGCACAGGGCAAGAGAGTGGGTCAGCACAAGCTTGAAGTGCAATTCCAGCCGGCGCATCAGCCTGTTTGAGACCAATATTCGGGTTGTTGGAGGCCTCATTGGTGCCTTTGAGCTGACAGCAGACCACATGTTTCTAGACAAGGCTGTGGAGTGTGTCAATCTCATGCTGCCTGTCTTCCAGACCTCTTCCACTGGCAAGGGACATGTGCAACACCGTTTATGTGACAGGACCAGGGGATTTGGCCTCATGCAAGTCTGGCAGAGCATGGAGTGATTAACACACAATGCCTGACAGCATGCACTGGAAGCCGGCTGACAAGTGCAAGTCAGCTCCTAAGGCACTGTGTGTTGCACAGTCCCAGTCCCTTTGCTCTCAACACCATCTACCCTGCCCTCCATGATGGCTGCTAAAATCTCTCTGTGTTGTGGCTTTCCAACCTGGCCGGATAGCCTGAAATGCTAAAAATAAAATACAATACATACGCTGCATCCGCATAATCTGCTGGGCGAGCCTGGTCATTATTCAACAAGCCGGTCGTTGCACTTGTGCTATTTGTCTCTGTGTTACTTGCCCCCCCCCCCCCCCCTTCCCCTTCCCCGCCCCCCAACTCTTGCATATGCCCGTTATGTTTATTGAAGGTATTCCAAACAACCAAGTGACACTGAAAACAACCGGCAAGAAGCCCCGCTTGCATGGGTCCCTTGTGTCCTTGGCAGAGTATGGCTCCTTTGGGGTGGAGTTCTATGCCCTCAGTCAAAGGACTGGCAATGCCTCTTATGCAGAGGCAGCAGAGAACATCTATAGGTACATGCTGCCTGACATGCACCACAACCATGCCTTGCCTCATTAGCTGTAGCATTCTACAACTTGCATTCCTTCTCAGGCAGACATGCACACATCTGACATGCATGCACGACCTACATGCATTGTCATCTTGCTGCCAAAAAATCTTGCGTCTTTGCTCTGGCTTGAGCTGTCGTATGTGAGCGTTTACACAAGTTAAAGCGGATTAGCTGCTTAGCAAGTTGGCGTGGAGTGCTGAAGTCTTGCTCCCCTGAGTCTGTTTCTTCTGGGTTGCGCCAGTCTGGCACCACAGCACCTGTGGATCTAGCACCACTACCCTCGCTGTCTACTATTTGGTGTTCTGTTCAAGTCCATCAACCGTTGCCCATCATGTCCAAACTGCTGATTGTCTGACACGCCTCACATACAATTGTCAGGGCTGTGAAGTCCTCGAAACAAGCTTTGCACCCTTGAGCAGGCCACCCTTCACAGGCCTGTGCCTCCACACTCTGCACCTGCAGAGGATGGGAAGCATGTAGCGCAAGCCCAACTCCCAAGCACAGCATGAAGTGTGTTGTGCTGCAGATGGCTGAATGAGAAGTTTCCAGGTCAGGGGCTGCTGCCAACACGCCTCAACAGGAACAGGGGCACTTTCACCAACATGAAGACCTACACCGTGGGAGCGATGGCTGACTCCTACTATGAGTACCTCCTCAAGATGTGGCTGCTCAAGCAGCAGAAGGTACCGTACAAGCTTGTCTTGCTGATAGTCAGGAGCACCAGCAGTACATGCCATTGCAGCTTCTACACAATATGCTATACGGTGCCTTGCTCCTTATCAGCAGTGAATGCTCTTGCAGCTTTGAGAAGGTGTACTGTACTGCCTTGCTCCTGATTAGCAGCAGCATGACAACTGCAAGCATCTTCTTCACGCTGTGTGTCTGGCACATTTCAGCCAGATATGTGCAACTTTTGCTGGTCAGTGATGACACAGGGCACACCAGGGTATAACTCAAATAGAATGTTTTGTGCAACCTAGGCGATAAGAGACATACACTAGCATCTGGGACTTGTGCTTGTGACCTGCAAGGCCTTGGGCACCAGCAATTTCCTGCCAAACATCATAACACCCTTAGCATCAAAGATGCACTGCCATGCAGGATGAAATGTATCGCAGCATGTGGGAGAACAGCATGGATGAAATGATGACCAAGCTGATGAATGTCAGTGTTGGTGGTCTCCTGTATGTTGGCCTCATTCAGCAGAACACCATGTTCATGCCCAGACTTGAACATCTCACCTGCTACTTGCCTGGGAACCTAGCCCTTGGTGTGGCATACGGGGCAGTGAACGGGTCCAAAGCAGATCACTACATAACAGTGGCCAAGAACCTGACGTACAGCTGCTGGCAGATGTATGAGAGAATGCCTATCGGTAGGATGCTGCACACGTTTCTCTGACAGCTCAAGGCACACAAAGGCCGCAGCTAAATGCCAGATTGAAGGAATGTAACGCTGTCCTGATTTGCGACCCAGTTAGGTGCATGCACGACTCGCAGATGACATCCAGGTGTGACGTCAGCAACGGCTTGCAACAGCATGTTGTATGTGTTCTGTCCATAGAACAAGCCATCCTGTGATCTTACGTCTTGTGCTGTACAGCAGTAAAGCTTGCAGGAAATTTCCCAGACAGGATGTATGCATGCTACTGTGAGATCATTCTGCTGTGCCAGCTTTGCTGCACTTTGGTATGACTTAAACAAGGCACGTGCTTCCACTATGCTGTACAGCTGGATCCTGTCAGCATGAAGGGTTTACGGTTTAAGGCTAAAGGGCTCAAGGGCTATAAGCTTGGGGATGATGAATGTGATCCCATAACTGTAGGTTTAGCGCCAGAAATGGTGTGGTTCCACCCAACAGATGACATGCAAGCCGGCAGCAATGCCAATCAGCTCAGGCCAGAGGTGCTGGAGTCCTTCTTCTACATGTGGCGCTTCACAGGGGATGTGATGTACCAACAGTGGGCGTGGCAGATCTTCCTGGCCTTTGAGAAGTACAGCAAAGTTGAAAGCGGCTATGCAGGCCTTGAGGTGCGGCAATGACAGCCTTTCTGATGTGCATTGAGCAAGATGCTGCAGGCGTACCAATGTAGGATGTGTTTGTCATACCCTGCTTGGATACACATCAGTTTTCCTCTCTTTTGGGGAGGTCTGTTGGCTTTATATGGTCGAGAAATATGCTGCAATTTATGCTTCTCTGTATTTGTCGCAATGTCTCATTCATGTAGCAGCATTGCTCCTGTTACCAAGACCGCCCACTAGCAGTGTACTTCATGGACGTTGTGACTCTTCAGCCTCTCATCACGCATGTTGTATGCTACAGGATGTGATGGCTGTGCCGCCTGTTCATGACAATGTCATGCAGAGCTTCTGGCTGGCTGAGACATTGAAGTATCTGTACCTCCTCTTCAGTTCACCCGACTTGCTGCCTCTGGACAAGTGGCTGCTGAGCACCGAAGCTCATCCCATTAGTTTGCAGCCACCACTGCGATCCAGTTTTAGACCTGCCAGTCATCATATAGTCCCGCTAGTATGATGTATCCTGTACATGAAGGCGCTATATGATGTATCTTATACATGAAGATGGCATGACTCAAAAGGCTATGTACCTGTTGCAATGGTATATCTATGTCCAGAGTTTGTGCAACTGACAACGCTGTTTACTACAATGGCACAACAGAATGCGGCCGTGCCATGACAGTTACTTGTTCTGAAAGATGTCAGGCAGTTGAACAGAAATGCCAGTCTACTCGAAAGCGATTGCACAATGGCAGTACCATGACAATCGTTCCTAGTTCAGCACCATGATAGCTAGCGCATGTAGGTGATTGTGACACTGACTACAACCTTGTAAGCAGTGAATCTGATGAGTGGCACTAATTGTTATTGGTGTATGCAAAGCCACTCGTTCAGTATGAATTGACACTCAGCTGCAGGGTGTAAAGCACAGGTTATACAAACCAGTGCTGCCGAACAACGCCATACAAATTATGTGTTCGTCCTTGCAAACGACAAACTACGCTGATCAGAACATTGGGATATGCAGTATATTGCACACAGACCTGGATCAAAGTTTGAGGCATTTGACCACTGAACAAAAGGAAAGGCAAGAAGAAAGAGAGGACTGCGACGCCATAAAGTGCAGGCCTTTTGCCAGCTGTTATACAGATCTATAAATCTGAAGTCAGGGTGACACTGCTCTATTCCATACCCAGTGCAGTCAATGCTGTTATGCTCTCACGCTCTCAATAATACAATTGCAAGCCATCAACTCGTTAACTCATCTTCTTTCTGGGAGTGGACTTTGACTTGCCACCGTGCTTCTTGATGTAGAAGTTCAGAAACAGGGCCAACAATGAAATCATGTAGAAGAACAACAGGCCCGACAGGAACTTGGGGTAAGGGGATACAGTCCAGACATACGCTGCCTGAACCAGCATGCTGACAAACTGGAATATCTGAAACTGTGTCAAGTAGCGGCCCCACCAGAGGTATTTCTTCTTCTTCTTGGCATCCTTGCCAATGATGGTTGCCAGTAGATAGTAAGTGTACATTATCACATGGACCAAGGAGTTTAAAAACGCATTGTACCATGCTGCAGACACAGGCAACAAAGTAAGAGTCACAGATGCAACAAATGGCAACACAAGGTGCAACCAGAGATAGAGGCAACTGGCATCTGGAAAGCCTCCAGAGCATGTAAAAGCAATTGCTGGTGTAGCATAACACCAAAATTGCACGAGAGTGTTGTGTATGCATGCACATCCATCAAATCAAAGACACTTCATGAAAGGCTCACCATCTCCTCCTGGTGCGCCATAAGCTATCGCCCACCTGCATTGACAGATTGCGTCAGCGTTGCTGCCACAGGGCAGTAGCAATGTGAAAGACATCACATTCGCGCCATCATGCAACAATGTGTTTGCTTGCAGTGAATGCAAGCAGATTGCACCTGTAGAACCATAAGACAGAGGAATGAATGAGACAGGGGGCTCACCATATAGCAGAAATGGAACCATGATGGTATACATGGAGAAATGACACCTGTTCCAGCTTGCCTTTAAACAGCATGATGAACTGCACAGCCACATGATATTCAGCTGTCAGCTTCTGCAGAAGATAGGAGACATTTCATGCATGCATGCGTTGCTGCACGCACTGTGTCCATGAGTTCATAGATCTTGGACAAGAAGAAGACATAGATGATCCATCCCATGTCCTTCTCACTGGAAGAGTAGCCTTGTCCCCAGAATCGGTAGCTGTGCTTCCACGCGCAGTAGGCTGATGTGAAAGACATATATGCGCTCAGTCCAATCAGAAATACGTTGTGAAGCTGAACAAGGATCCTGAGCCACAGAGGATCAGCCTTTTGCTTTTTTGGCCCTTTCAACTTTTGGCTGAGAAATCCACATGACACTATCGTCAGATACGCTATGATGAGTGTGACCAAAGGGGTTGGGCTGTCAATCAAAGGCTTTCCTCTCGTGAGGGGGCTGGCTGGTTTGCGAATGTCTGCATAACCCATCCGAGACAATCCACCGAACACAAACTTGGACACGGCAGCGTCGTAGCTTTTCCAAGTCTGGCCAAGATGATCCATGTTGCCGCTCTTGAAGACGTCGACGAAAGATGACTGCGCCATGGCGCAGGAAGCAAGCGCTATTCGTCGCTTGGTTCGCAGAACCTGTGGCGCCGGCAGATTAGGGTCTGGTCAAACGCCCGTTTGTCTTCCCGCGATTTTAGAGATCATTGTCCAGATCATTGGCCCTCAATCTAAGCTCGAGCGCCGCCTATTGCCCTTCATCAGCATTCTATAGCAGCTTCCTGACCACCTGGCGTGCCTGGTACCAGCAGTACGTTTGGGAACGCAACTGTAGACACCCGGGGTTTGAGAACTCAGCATCGCCCAAGGAGCGCCTTTGCTCGACTGAGCTTAGCTGCAACAGGTTGCTCATAACAGAACGGTGCAGCCAACACCTTATTGCCTGGGGCAACTGCGTTATGTCAGGCGTGTAAGCAATATGCCTTCAATAGCATCACCCAGCAGGCTTGCAGGCAGTCAGGATAAAGGCAGTAACTCACCAGGTCAACATGCTCACACTGATGCTTGACCCCTGCCTGCTGAGCTCAATATTCACACATGCTTGCTTAACAGGTGCAGCAGCCAAGCTCAGTCATGTAGCTGAGAAGTTTTCCACATTCTACAGCGAAATAGAGCAAGAGCGACAAGTAAGCGCTGCTTACACTGCGGATATGTTTGAATTGGACTTTGTTGAGGCCTGTGTTATCTGATGCTGTCCGTCGCTGCAGGCGCGCAGACATCAGGAA
>JAABUP010000844.1_pt1 | contig 66018 bp, 53 predicted proteins | sample 5559201 | NCBI WGS metagenome assembly JAABUP01 (sample SAMN10711887, study PRJNA513373) | rock metagenome | isolation source: Antarctica rocks | place: Antarctica
CGGAGGCCTTGCTGTCACACACAAAACAAGCAGACAACTGGTCCAACAGCCTTTGGCGCTTCTTTTTCACAAGAGGTAAAGAACCAGCTGTCAGCTTGTTCCCACACTCAATAAGTCAAAATGTATGCATTTGGATTGTGCTTCTACTCTACAGCATATCACTTCCGCTCAGCTATGGCTGGGCAATAGTACTAGTGGGAACAAATGCAAAGCAGGCCTTTCATCAGAAAACCAAGTACGTACAGTATACTGAACCAAGTACGTGCAGTATACTGAATTTAGAAGACAAGCTTGTTCAGCATAGTACCTCAGTTCACACAGTGCCAATTGCAGACCTCGTCAGTTACGCTGATCACCGCGGCATCCTCTAATGCTGACAAAGACTGTGATAGTCATGATGCCTGCCTTTCAGATTTGAAGGCAAAGCACCACGGTGACACTCAGTCTTTGTCATAAGGAGAGTTTCTTGAAGAAGAGTTTCATGCCGGTGGTACTGAGGGGCCAGACTCTGCTGATGAATTCATTCTGCATGTCAAGGCTTGCTCAACAGGTGTGGTTCTTGTGCACAAGGATTCAGGCTGAAACAAGTACTGGTACAACACTAGAAGTGCTTGAGAAAATGAGCAGCGATATGTGACAATTTGGTACTTGCCATCATCTTGCAGTCAACAGCCCTGCAAAAGCAGGATTGGGTTGGCTGGGTAGTTACAAGCTGTTGCTGGGTCAAGTGGCACCTGGGTTGCAACTGTGACAATTTTTGGCACTTTAGGCATAAAAATAGCCGCAAAGCAGCAAGCTGGCTGTGCTGCAGGGCATATCTCTATAGAGCTAGTAGTGGGGCAAGGCAGGGCTGGGCAAGGCGGGGTAGGGCGGGGCGGGGCAGGGCAGGGCATAGCAAAGCGGGGCACACTAGTGGGGTATAGTGCTACTCAGACATCTCATCTGAATCAAGTACTGAATTCAGAAGAGAAGCTTGCTCAGCATAGTACCCCAGTTCATGCAGTGCCAATTGCAGACTTTTTTGGATATGCTGATCACTGCCTCTAAAGCTGAGAAAGACTGTGATAGAAACAATGGCTGGCTTTCAGATTTGAAGGCAAAGCAACACAGTGACACTCGGTCTTTGTCATGAGGGAGATTTTTGTGGGGTGAGAAGGGGTTCAAGTTGATGTCTTCCAGCAGCCAATGTATCACAATGCACTAGTCGCTGAATGCCACAGGCTTGCACATCTAACATAAAAGATCTAGATATCCAAATCCTTGAGCCTGCCCTGTCATCATTTTGCTAAAACCGTTTTCATACTTTTGAGCACATGAGAGCGACATGTGCCTGTTCTGCCAATGCACACCCTGTGTACAACAGTCCTTCCTTCTGTATGTCAGAAGCAATAACGTGAACGGGTCATGCTTCTGATTGCCTCAGGGAACAGACACTTGCTGCATTTTGCATGCATATGGGTAGTGCTGGAGATGACAAAGATATAGGTGCCCCTCATTGGTTGTAGCCTGCAGGGTTGTCTTCTCCCTCTGTGCCTCAGGACTCAGTCAGAGCGAGAAGGGAACCTTGCAGGCTAGAACCAATGAGGTGCATCTATTCTGAAGGTTTAGGGTTTAGAAGATGGAATTAATACCGTCGGCATCATGACCAATGGCGGCATCAATGCCTCCATTGTGCCAATTGGGCTCCATTTGCTATATTTGCAAACAATTGCCAATACCACTGCACTACCAAGAGATAGACACTAAGCACATTCACCCACTAGTGGTGCAGGTCATGATATGTCACCTCAGACGTAGACTTGCCAGTCACTGGTGGAGTGAGGCAATAAAGATGAACTCTGGGAAGACAGCAGGCAGATGGTTGCCACAACAAAACGTGGACACAGCATGTTTCAAGCGCTTGAAGCACGCTGGGACACCATGCTGATGAAGCAAGCTGACTTGCTGCTTTGCCATGCCTGCAAGCCTCAAAGTCAGCCGCATAAGGGCGCATGGCCTGCACCATGTTCTGATCAGGAGCTGGGCTATTACTCAGATCATGTGTCATGAATGAGACTTCATTGTACAAGACTGTCCAGCATGGATGGCCAGGCTCTGAGAGCAGCCAACACTCAACTGTGTCATATGAAGCACATGGGGTGAAGGAAGCATATGACGGCCATTTTTGTTGTCTGCATTGCTACTTTTTGACCATGCATGGATAAATGTGTCTCTGCTTTGATTGCACATGAAACTTGGTGCGCCCAAGGGCTTTCAGGCCATTGACACTATTTTCTACACATTGAGCAATGAGCTGTCGTATGTGCGTAAGCACAATCATACCAGGAAGTGTGCCTTAGCTGCTCAACAAATAAGCTCTTGTAGCTGCAAAGGCATGGCACAAGTTTGTATAATACAAACTGAATGTCACGACTTTTTAGCTACAAGAGCATATTTCTGATTAGCCACTAAATGTATGCACATGTGGTTGAATGAAAGCTACTTGGGGAGGTGTGCACTATGACCGGGACCCAGCAAAGAAGACTTGAGAGCCCAGCATGCCATGTTCTGGACATCGTACATAGTGCAACAACCTGGCTGCCTACCATTTGCATGCTTGCTTGCAACTTGACTAGCTGAGTTTACGCACAGCTTCTTGATGTGTTGCATGATGAACATATGACTGTAAGTGTGTTCACACTGTGGGCTCAATTGCAGCATGACCTTTTGCACAGCAACATTGCGCAAAATCTGAATGTACATCACATGTGAGGTTGCATTTCTGCCATGAGAACACTGAATTGGTAAGGCGTGACATTGTGTGCCTGCAAACACGGGAGCAATGCTGCAGCAAATGCGCAGCGAAAGCTTGAAGGAGCACCTGATCACGACCTGATGCGCGCCAACTGTCAGGCAGTTGCCCATGTCTTGCATTACCGGTACAACACCAGAAGCGCTTCACCAAATGAGGGGCAATCTGTGACAGCTTGGTACTTGCCACCCCCTTGTAGTCAACAGCCCTGCAAAAGCAAGATATAGGTATTGGCTATGTTGTTACAAACTGATTGCTGAACTGCACTCAGCCGAGTGACCTCTGGGTGGTGACAAGTTTATGCATCTCAGGCATTAGGTTTGCTGCAAAGCAACAAAACGCCTGCGCTGCAGAGCAGATCTCTAAAGAGTTAGGGGCAGGGCAGGGCAGGGCAGGGCAGGGCAGGGCAGGGCAGGGCAGGGCAGGGCAGGGCAGGGCAGGGCAGGGCAGGGCAGGGCAGGGCAGGGCAGGGCAACCCTAGACAGGGCGGGGAAACCCTAGACAATGTACACGAAACACTAATTTCTGCAAAGCTTGGACCTGCAGATGCAGCAACTGGCCTCCTGTCAAGCTTTGCATCAAAGCAGAGCTGGCCAGGCAATGCAAAGCATTGGAGGCAGCGACAAGTGCAGCAGTCCATGGACAAAATGTCACTTGCTGCAGATGCAGCTGACTGACCAGGCAGTGCAAAGCATGGGAGGCAGCGACAAGTGCAGCAGCACTTGCGGTCCATGACAGTAGTGCGGATCTGCGCTACAAACAAGATCTGCAGCAGCATCAAACTCAGAATGCATTTTGTTAATCACGCTGATAATCATGACCTGTTTATGGGCATCCTTGCCGAGGTAAATACAGCTGGATCAGGTAGTCTGTACAGCAGTGATGGCATAGATTAGTAACAAGTTCCTTGCGCTTGCACTTCATTCTCCATCTTTGAGCTACCGGCCTTTCCAGTGTCCAACTGTGACTGGATGAGTGCTACAAACACTGGGGAGGTCACAAGCAGAGACAAACATGCAAATACAAGAAACAGGATGCAAACTTGAAGCTGCTTGTCACCCTACAATCATGGTGACAACCAGGTTATAATTTGCATCCTTTTTGTTATAAGATGTTATGCTACTGTAGCCATACTTGCATACTTCTTTACATGCCATAGCGACACCAGCAAAAGCTGTGCTTGTGCCCAGGGCAACCTGGCACATCTGTCGTCAAACAGCAAAAGCACTAAAGGTGTGGTCACCCAAATATTAAACCTGACTGATCGTTCTCTTTGGGAAGCTTGCTAGCTGATGCATTCATGACATATGTGATCACGCATGCTACCACACACTATTATACAGCAGGATTCCTGCTCACTGAAGGCAAAGCCAGCAGATAAGTCAAGTACTTGAGGTCCAGCTGCTTCAGCCAAAACAACTATACAGGCTGGTCTCAAGGGTTCTTGATTCTTGAAGGTAGAGTCAGCTGAGTCATGAAGATCAGCTGACTTTACCTTTTTGAGTCAAGAACCCTCTTGCTTGATGAGGACAAGGGGTGAGGACAAGTTGTGAGGACAAGGCGTGAGAACAAGGGGTGAGAACAAGGGGACATCAACCATCCAGATGTAGAGGTGTCAACACCTTCTAGCATGATGGTGACTTTCCAGGTGCAGTCACAGCGTCAGGAACAAGACAAGAGGTCAGCATAAGAGCATCAACTCATCAATGCCGCCATAACCAGCCACTCTATCATGCTTGATGCAACCAGCTTTGCAGACCTGTCATTTGGTGCTTGGCATTGCATGTGTGCCACAACTAATTGGTCTAGCAACATATTTGTACCTCCTAAGGGAAGCTCCATTATATGCCCCATACATGGGTATTTGTTTTGGTGATAATTTCTGGCGTCAAAAGAACCCTCATGGGGCCTTCAGAGCAGGTTTTCTCATGGACACTGCTGAAGAAGATGCTCATTTGCGGAAATAATGGCAGCTTTGGCATTGTTGAGCTACCTTGTGAAGCTCTATCATAAGCGTCGCGACAGGACGGCTGGCACCTTTCAAAGCTGCAAGCTGTCATGACACTTGTGTCAAAGCTTGACAAGGTAGCTCATCGACGCCAAAGCTGCGAGGCAGCCTGTCGGCTCTGTGTCAGGCCTGCACACACACCTCCACCACAGATGCATGAAGTCACATCCAGAAATCTGTCTGTTGCAACAAGATTGCTTTCATCAGTGATGCGCATGGGGTGCACATAGGATGTTGATCCATGGTAGGAACACACATGCTGAGGAAAGGGGCTCACCAAGACACCCGCCTGGTCAGCCCTCATCTGATTGGCATAGCAAGGCCCCACATGCATTCACTCCATTACACAGGTGGCAGTAGGCAGCGCAGCTTCACTTTGTGGATGGCAGTCCTGATCAGGCTGCTGTTGGCCGTCTTCTGTAGGCCTAGGAGGGAACAGTCTTGATTGCAGTTGCCTCATTGGCTCTGCCAGATGCCCTGCAGGGCAAGATGCAACTGTCAAACGCTGCACAAAGTATGGTATGAAGGCAGCAAACATGCTAAGTGACAATTCGCTTTCTGAGCAAAGACCCATTCACTGTCTCAAGAGCTGCAGCGGAGAGGGCAGGGCAGGGCAGGGCAGGGCAGGGCAGGGCAGGGCAGGGCAGGGCAGGGCAGGGCAGGGCAGTGCAGGGCCCAGTAGGTGGCATATATGCATGAACATGTCACATCGACTCAATCTATTGTACATACGGGCTTGAAGATATGACAAACTGCAGCGCTACTAACTTGTAAGTGTTCAGCCAGGAGAGGGTGTTGCATCTGATGAGAGCTGTGAACACGTCCCCTGGCTGAATACTAGTTGCAAATGCAGATGCTGCATTGGCACTGTTTGCAAGAGGAGATGTGTAGCAAATAGCAACAGTTGTGTGTACAATCAAATCAACTCAACACCACAAACTGCAATGACTAAGCACTGCAGCAGCAAATTGGAGGGCAGGACAGAGCAGCGCGAGGTGTGTGCATACTCAGATCTGTCTACACAGAGATCAGCAGTTTAAGGCTTGCTCCAGTCTGAGTCATCTCGAGTTGCTGAATTTTGTCTCTGCATGCACACATCCTGCTAAAAAAAGACCTGCTTAATCTGCTGAAGAAGACCTGCTCAAGAGGCCCCAGCGTTATTTCTCATCGGTTCTCACCGTTAGGGTTTTCCAAAACCCTAAAATTTTCCAAACTTTTACTTTTGTTAGGGTTGTTGGATAGGTTGTAGAGGTTAGGGTTTTAGCGGTTTTTGCATTTTTGCGGTTTAGGGTCTGAGAACCGATGAGAAATAACGCTGACCCTCAAGAGGTGTAAGACTGCTTGAAGGTCAGGCCACAAATGCTCCGCAGGCCCACCATCATAGCTGGCTAGAGCATGTCTCATCCAACTATAGAGACAATGTCGTGTAATATGGCTCCTGCAATTCAATTGCTACAAGGGCATCTTAACAGTGCATTTCTCCCTTCCGCGTCTCCTTTTCTTGTAGTGCAGCGCGGTGCAAAAAGAGAAGACTGGACGGGACAAGTTGCAGCAATGTTGCAGCATTCTCAAAGCTTAAAGTCACATCTTGACACACTTAAGACACACCAATCCTATGTCAGTGCATGCTCTTTCTCACAACGCGTAGGTTTTGCAAATCTGCTGTCAAGATAAGCGTGCTGTGCTCAGCACCTACAAGCAAGCTTGAAGCACTTTTGGGGCACACACAGTTGAACAACCTGGCTGCATACCAATTGCATGCTTACTAGTATACTTGCAACCTAGTTAGCTGATTTTGACGCACAGCTTCTTGGCTGTGATTGCATGATTAACACATGGTTATGAGCTTGTGTGTTGTCCTGGCAATGTTGCGCAAAGTCTGAATGTGAGGTTGCATGTCTGCCATGAGATCACTGAACTTGAAAGGCTTGACATTGTGTGCCATCCAACAGCTTCAGCAATGCTGCAAGAAACGCGCAGCTAAAGCCTGAAGACGGACCTGATGCACACCAACAATCAGGCAATTGCTCATGTCTTGCTGTATCGGTACACCACCATAAGCACTTCACCAAGTGAGGAGCAACCTGTGACAGCTTGGTACTTGCCATCCCCTTGTAATCAACAGCCGTGCAAAAGCAAGATATGGGTATTGGCTATGTCGTTACAAACTGGTTGCTGAACTGCACTCAGCTGAGTGACCTCTGGGTGGTGACAACTTTATGCATCTCAGGCATTAGGTTTGCTGCAAAGTAACAAAACGCCTGCGCTGCAGAGCAGCTCTCTAAAGAGTGCGGGGCAGGGCAGGGCAGGGCAGGGCAGGGCAGGGCGGGGCGGGGCAGGGCAGAGCAGGGCAGGGCAGGGCAGGGCGAAAATGGAGACAATGTATACAAAAAACTAACCCCTGCAAAGCTTGGACCTGCAGCAACTGGCCTCCTGTCAAGCTTTGCATCAAAGCAGAGCTGGCCAGGCAATGCAAAGCATTGGAGGCAGCAACAAGTGCAGCAGTCCATGGACAAAATGTCACTTGCTGCAGATGCAGCTGACTGACCAGGCAATGCAAAGCATGGGAGGCAGCGACAAGCGCAGCAGCACTTGCGGACCATGAGCTTCAGACTGTATTTCTTAAACATGCTGATGGATATGACCTACTATGTGCAACCCTTGCTGAGGTGAATACAGCTGGATCAGCTAGTCTGTATAGTGCTGGCGTACATCAGTCACAACCTCCTTGTGCTTGCATAATTTCTCCATCTCTGAGTTAATAGCCTTTCCAACGTCTAACTGGATGAGTACTACAGACATTGAGAAAACCAGAAGCAGAGACAAACCTGCAATTATAACGAAAAGGATGCATACTTGAAGCTGCTTGTCACCATACAATCATCAAGGATTGTACAGTGACAACCAGGTCCTAATTGGCATCCTTTTTATCACAATGATATCGTGCTACTGTGACTGTACTTGCATACTTGTTTCAATGCCCATAGCAACACCAACAGCAGCTGTAGTTGTGCTACACGTAGCCTTGGCAAAGCCAAGGGCAAGCTGACTCACCTAGCTTCAAACAGCAAAAGCACCAAAGGTGTGGTCACCAAAATCTCAAACCCTGACTGATCAATCTTTTTGAGAAGCTTGCTAGCTGATGCAATCATAGCGTATGGCATGCATGCTATCACACTCCATTATACAGCAGGGTTCCTGCTCTCTGAAGGCAAAGCCAGCAGACCTGGAGTCCAGCTCCTTCAGCCAAAACAGCTGTACAGGCTGGAATTTCAGAGAGAGCTGATTTTACCCTCAAAAAGCGAAAAACTCATGCTTGATGATGTGATGAACATCGACCATTAGTGAAGAGTTGAGAAGGTCTGCAGGTCTGCGACTTAGGCCCTTGAGTGCACCTGAGCTAGTTGGCCATTTTTTCGCAGTCTAAGCACATGAGCTGCACAGCCGTGTACACTGAACAGGCTGAATAGAAGCTACAGTGTCTACAGTGCAAATGCGTTGGTGAGTGATGCAGAAAGTCGTGTGTAACATTGCTCTTCAAGCTGCATGCTTTGCCATTAGTCTGTGGTGAGTTCTGGTACAGCACATGGCAACAAGATGATCATGTTTTTTCTTGATGCTACATGATCCTTCATTTGGGTTTGTGCAACTTGGGGCAACATGACAGGACCTCAAGCAAAATCACAGAATAAATTTGCAGAGAGAAGTGCCATTCTGGTACCAAAGGCTAGACGGCTGGCCATGCAAAAGGTGTCAGCTTGAGCCAACCATTCACACAGCAATAATGCCAACATCTTACTCAAGCTTGAGATGCTTTGGCCAAAAAGATGTAAAATCTCAAGATAGCGTATAATGTTGGCATTGTTGCAAGTGGAATGCACTCAAGACGTCTAGTCGACTGGTGGTACCATCTGATGGAAATTGTTCGATGATATTTGATGAAGTCTGACGAAGGCATCAATTTGCATAGCTGCAAGGTCAGCAAGTACAGAGGCAGCTGCGTATGATCATGAATTCAAAAGCATGCTCCTTGCTTGTGCAACTTATGCGGCAGCAATCTAATTCAGCAATGGTGTTGTCCTTGTCACAGGCAACTTGTCAAAAGCAGCAAGGCCAGCAGATGATCATGACCAGCTGGGGCTACGGCCCAGGCCTGCCAGGCCCAGAGCTTGAGCACCATATGTGCGCTGACAGCACTACGCAAACAAGTGCAGCGCTGAGCAAGCTGAATGCACCAGTCACGTGACAGGATGTGTGCATGGACAGCATCATGTCCAGCAATCAGGTGAAAAGCGTCAGGAAAATGGGTCATTTTTTAAAATAATAAACAGTATAATATTATAATTATTTCAAGAATACTGTACGGATTGGTTTGGATGGATATTAGTTTGTGTGATATGCTGTCGCTTTGAGAGAACATGGCACAACTACCAATGGACGTTTCTGAAGAAGACAATAATATGATGCATACACAGAGCGTGTTGCAACTTTGGAGATGCTGGAACATCCCCTCATGGCGCTTTTGACAAAGCCTCACAAGAAAATACACAGCACCGCAAAAGCTGCAACACTGCCTGTCAATCTTATGTCAGGGTGCAAACACATCTCTAGCAGTGATGCATGAAGGCACTTCTGCATGTTGTCTTTGGTTTCCATTGGTAAGTGACTGCTGATGTCATTGTTGGTTTTTGTTTTATCATCAAAGGGTGTTTTCTAAGAGAAGAGAGACAATTTTGGTCCTGAGAAGCAAAGATTTCACAGATAAGTGGCTGAGTGGCCACTTTGAACATCGGCGCACTTCATAGCCTGATTGAAGTTCACAACGGGACTACAACAATGAACGCAGTGACGCAACAGCATGCGGAGCTGATCAGCTGTACCAAGACGTGCCAATGCAATGCTGATCAGCTCGCGTGGTGTTGTGTCACACAATATATTGTTGCAATCCTGTTGTGAAGGAGCCGCGAAGGGCAGCACCCAAGCAGCAGGAAAGCTGGCCATGATGCGCATGGGGTACGTGTACACATAGGAGGTTGAACCATGGTAGAACACACATGCTGAGGCAGGAGGCTCACCAGGTCACGCAGCATTTTGGGTTGACCCAGCCCTCATCTGATAGGCCTAGCTAGGTCCCACATGTGTACACTCCATTGGGAAGGTAGCAGATTGCAGCGCAGCATTACATTGTGGATGGCAACCTTGATCAGGCTGTTGTTGGCCATACAATGAAGTAGGCAACAGCTGTGATTGCAGCTGTCCCTTGCGTTCTGCCAGATGCCCTGCAGGCCAGGATGCCGGTGTCAATTGCTGCACAGAGTTTAGTCTGACGTCACCAAACGCCATGCATGCCAAGTGTCAATTTGCTTGTTGATCAGCAAGACCCCATTCACTGCCTTGAGAGCTGCAATTTACAGGGCAGGAGCAGGACAGGGCAGGGCAGGACATGGCAGGGCCGGGAGCAGCAAGGACAAGACTCAGACCAGGAACAACAGTGTTGGACATCGTAGCTGTGACTCCAAGCACAAGGATGCCAGGCTTGCAGGGCAGTGCCTTACCACCATGGGCTTCAGGGAATAAGCAACACAGTGTTTGGTGGAACCTGGTCTTAGCAACTCACATCTGCAGCCTTCTTGGCACGCACTCAGCGTCAGCATCTTTGACACACAAGACTGCGTGAGGCAACCTGCACAAGGCAAGACCAACGTCAGTGATGTGCTCCACAAAACACATGTTTGCATTGTTTATTGTGGTGTGACTGCAATCTTTTGGCCAAAATTAAACGTTTAATGCAGTCTGGCACCTGAACGTGAAAAAGAAAACAGGCATAAACAGCAGTAGACACAAAAAGCGTGCAAAGCTGCACACAGCAGTTGGAACATGCCGTCCATATGTCATCCAGTAGAGGTCAAAGCTGTATACATGTAAGATGTAACACAGCCACTTACGATGTACAGACCAGTTGCATGACAGCATGGGCTGATGTTGCACCACAATCAAACAGGTGACAGCAGCACCAAGTGAGGCAGCAACACAAGCTCCCTCATTGGTTGCTGCTGTTACCCTGTTGGTTGTGGTGCAACAGCCATGGCATCAGGCATATGTATGCTGAAGCAAAGGCAGACCTAGGGCATGGGGCAGCCTGACCAAGCTTGTGTAGCAGCTTGTACAGTCACTGGCCAGCATACACTATTTGACATAGTGAAAGTCACAAGAATGCTGTGTCTGTAACATGCTTGAGGCTGCAGCTGGTACCACCGGTTGATCACAAGGGTCTGGAGTTGTCAGTGAATATGTCGCAGCATGACGCTGACATTGTGATCATGCATCATGACCACAGTTTCAAGATCATGACACGACATACTATGATATGCATTGCCAATTACAGACCTTTCAGCTTGTGCTTGCTGCAGATTTGGTCAATACTTTGATGTCGCACACCAGAGTTGGCCAAGACAGTGACCCTGACGCATAAGCATCCTGACCAACACATGCATGGCTTGAGATGCCACAAGCACCATACAACTGAAGGTGCGCAAATCACACCTTTAGTGACATGTTTGTGGCATCTCAAGCCCACTCTTATCATCTTGGCTGCAGCCGCACTTTGACTAGGCGGTACACATGATCCTAGTCTGTATACAGACTTGTAACTAACTAGTGGCCACTAATTAGGCAATTACCATGGTAGCAGTGAAGATACCTATCCGAAGATGTATCTAGCAGATCAGCTCTGAGCAACAAAAGGTGCCACAAGGCGCCTAGAATGCTTCCTCCCGCCCCCTGCAACCTTGCCAGAGTGATGGGAAAGGGAGTCGCATGAAATCGCTGCAGCATGTTTTTTCCAGCACAATCACCCAATTTGATGTTGCTAACATAGCCGACACAAAGATAATACTGATGAACACATAGAGCTGACCAGACTGCAGCTAGCTCAGGTACAGAGCAGCAACATCCACGCTCAGCTAGCGACTCTGTATGGGGTTGCTTGCAAAGCCTGAACAATGCGGCTCTGCACAGACATGTCTGCAATCAGTTTGCCAACTGAACCAATCGCTGACATAGACTATGCCACAACCTCCTTGCTAATCAGCTATGAGTATAAGAGTCAGCCGCAAGCTATGTACTAGCTACATATGGACAGTTCTGAAGACAGTCAGCAGTCCAAGCAAACCCACTTGTTGTTGGAATGTATTATGCTTATTGTGCCTTCTTTGCTTTTATCTCGCTTCATCAAGGATTCTGAGAAGAGCTTAGAGCAACGCATGTGATCAACACCAGCTTCTATCATGTGTAGTCAAGCTGTTATGTCATATGTCATGTTGCACTCACGTCATAGACACAAAGTCGCCGTGCATCCAAACACCCTAATGTCAACAGCACTTGGGCTGGCTGTGCTGCAGGTGAGACTTATACCCTTTTCACTATGCTATGTAGAATTGTTTGTGTTCATCACCCTATGTGAGTGTTGGACACAAAGAGCCAGCCGCAGCATACTAGTGTGGCTACTGAAAGTACAATCAACAAAACTGGTGACTTCTTGCAAACACACTGCAAGGTTGTTGCACTTGTAGCCCTGACCAGGCCTAGCGTATTTTGCATAGCATCAAAGTCAGGTACTGATTCAATCTGTACCTGACTTTGATGCTATGCAAAAGACGCTAGGCCTAGTCATGTGCACAATGCAACAGACATGAAAGCTACATGTCTTGACTCTGACAACAATCACAGCAAATGGCTTTCAAGACATTCAAAACGCACCTGATGCACAGACGAAGATCCATCTGCTGTCTTAATGTGGGCGTCTGTCCATGCTCAGTCTTGCTTTTTTGCACAATGCCACACCGCAGGAGCTCCCGCTTTGTCCAACACCATATCAGGATCATCATGACCTCTTGTTGCACTGGCTCCCATGTATGAACACGAGCCTGCATATCATATGAGCCTCTGTACATAGCCATACATCTGGCATGGGAAGGATTGAAGCAGCGCTGTGTCAACATTTTGTTGCAAATGCACTTTAGACGGTTGAGTTCATGTTGCATTGCGTACCTTGTTTGCAATATTGAGGGAAAAGGTCCGTGAGCCCTATATTGGCATCCTTGGTTGTTGCTCTGAGTTCCTACACAGCCAGTGTATCTGAGTTGCCCCACGTCATCATCTGGGTCAGGTGACATGTTTAGAGCCACAGCATTCAAACTGCTTATACCTGGCTTGTGGGTTTGCAGTTTACTTGTCCAGAAGCCAGCCGGGAGCTTTGATAAGTTGTGGCAGCACCTGAATGCAGATGTGACAACCTGTTGAACACAGGCAAATCCAAGTGCTCACATACAGGCAAAGCAAAAGTGTGACAGCACTGACTCTAGTTGGTGTTCAGTCTCTAGAGATCTGGCTCCATTCAACTTGCAAGAGAATTGTATTGTGTATTGGCTGCAGATGCCTGCAGCCAGAATTGTAGTCAAGTTCTGCACCAACGTTCGGACCTGAAGCTCAAGCAAAGAGCCCTGCCAATATAGCTACGGTTACCTGTGATACCCATTGGCTGAGATGGCTGCTGTGCCAGCTTGAGACTAGGCATGGTAACAAAATGTGCACCAATATTGACGGCAGCTGGTGGTAGTCCCATGCTTGGCTTGGTTGGCCCAAGCATAAATGATTCAAAACAGCCTGAAGGCATGGCGTCGATTGGTGACAGCTGTTCTGAAGGCCAAGGCTAAATAGACTGCTTCAGGTGTGCAGATCACATACCTGGTGCATTTGTCAGAAGATTCGGATGGACATCGCACATCAAGCGAGGATCTAATTATGTCAGCATACCCAACGCGAACACGGAGACGCAGTGTGCTTAAAGGCACAGTCGTCGAGGCAGCAACAAGTGATATCATCGATGCCAGCTGATCAGACGTTGTGACTTGCATCGCGACTTTCGGATAGGCTGTTGGGTACAAAAGACTCGAAAGCGTCACAGTTACCTTCTCTGCCGACGCTCAAGCCTGCATACAACCCGCCTAGTTTGGGCGCTACGTCAGGTGCTTGACCTAACGAAACAAAAACTGATATGAAACCCAGAATTACCGAGGCAAAGGGGTAAAAGGATTAAGGGGCAAAGGGGGAAGAGGTTAAACTTCAGGCAAATTTTACAACGTTTTGGCAGCGTCTACTCACTCTTATGAATTGCAATGTCCACATCACTAGATTGCCTGATAAGCCTCTTGAACAGTCTTGCGCAAGTCAATTGCAGTTCAACCATAGGCCTAGGCATGGCGTAGAGACAGATGCACTCTAGAGATCTTTAAGTTGAGAATTCTTCGAAGCTTCAGGTTGAGCGACAGGTTTTGCATCTACATATACAAGTCATGGGATATTGAGTTTGACGCTTGCAGATGCTTCGCCTATATCATCATGTAGCTCCAGCTTGAAGCAGCAAGTGCTCAACGTCTATATGTTTGAACTGCCGTGCCATTATAAGAGGTGTCTGTTGCTGCTGCCCTGCATTTCACAAACTTGTTTGCGTCAGCTTTGGTGCATTACAATATACATGCTGTAGCTGTAATAACAAGGCAAGCATAATCAGGTAAGGTGTACGTTTCACTTGTGTCCAGCCGTCCTCACTGTGGCAACTGAGCTAAACTAGCCTTCTGATCAATTTTGCAAAACACTAAAGGTAAGGTATAAAAGTGTGTACTTTGATGCCCGTATGAATGCATTCATACTTAAACCGCCAACTGTTGCATAACTTTGAATGCACTCGTGTGTGCACATGTTGTGCTGCTGCTGGCACAAAGGGTGTGACATGCACTCCAACTCCATACACCTCAGGACATTGTAACATGTTTGGGTAACCAAGGACCAGTCCGGTGAACTTGAAAGTTCAAACGACCAAGAAAACTGCAATTCGACCCAGAAATCTGCCCAAATCTGCCACAAAGCAAAACAGGCATGAAGCTGAGCAGACCTGGTGTGTTGATGTCAGCACCAGCCTGCAGCAAAACTTGGACTGGCTCGGCCATGCCCTCAATCACAGCAAGATGCAGTGCAGTGTTGCCTTGATGGTCCTTCAGACTCAACAAATGCTTCTGCCATCTGAAGTGATCTGCATCCACAAAAGGCAATCATTGAGACCTAGCACATGCTACCATCATTTGAATATTTTCTGCACTGAGGTCTGAGCAAGACTCTGCAATTGCTGCACTGTACATCCCATATGTCCTGGCTGCCTTGCAAATCAGAGTGCAATACCTTGCACTGCTGCCTTGCATTCAACAGTCAAGGTGTACAGACACACTGCATTTGGTATCACTTGGCCAGGCTTGTGATGTGCTTCGGCATGTCAGTGCTGCATTTGCACTCAATGGCATAAAGAAAAGAAAAGAAAAGACTACGCCTTCCGGCGTCCATTTAATGAGAAGCCAGGTATTATACCAGGCTGCCAAGGCTCAGAGGTATAAACATTGCACAAAGCAGAACTAATTCAGAAGACAAAAAGATTTTCAGGCTCACCGGCTGGATTTTGGGGCCTAGGAGGGGATTGCACAGAAAAGTCGTTTGTTAAGGCAAGCAGCGCATCCATTGCTTCAGCATCTGCTCCAGTATAGTCAAGCTGATCATGAGCACTGCCAGCGCTGTCTGCGTCCACTTCTTCTTCTTCTTCTTGCCTAGCATTGGCAATGTCACCAGCAGCATATGGCTCAAACTGTATGCCAGAGTGCAGGGACTGTAAGCTGCTGGCAGCATCATGCAGGCTGGCTTGATTCAGCTCAGCTTGTGGGTGCTGCTCTTGCGTGTCCTCATCTGGTGCTGATGCATGCGTCTGATCAGTAGATATGCCATTGATTTGTTGGTGGTTGGGTCCGTTCTGGTATGATGGGTCTGGCACGGGGGCATGGGGGTCAGGGGGGCGCAAGCTGGGATGAAGCAAGAGCTGCCGGATGACTGCAGGGTGGCGGTGCTGTGCTGCAAAGTGCAGGGCTGTGCGCTTGTCCCAAGACTGCTGCAGCGGATCTGCCTATAGGATACATAGAAGTTGTGCACACCTCATATTATCCATATTTATAGTGAAGCTGGAAATGTGAGCCCTATAGCGTTTGTTGAGTAAGCCAAACTGGTTTGGGTTTACCTGGCAGAGTAGGAGTGCTGTGACTGTGTTGACATTTCCTGATCTTGATGCAATGTGCAATGGAGTAAGTCCCCACTCGTCAGCTTTGTTGACTGTGGCGGGTGAGGCTGAGCATAACAGGTGTGCAGCTGCTGTGTGTTGGTGCTCTACTGCGCAGTACAAGGGTGTCTGATCACGGTCGTTTGTATCTGACGCATCTACCCCCTGCAAACACACCTGTTTATGTAGACACTGGCAGACGATTGTGGTTCAAAGAACAGGTGTCCAGCAGAGATTCCTTTAGACAAGGAGCGTGGTGCTGTTCATGTGCTTGAGAGGGCAACCTGTGTCAGGAGTGCTTCGATTGCTGCAGTACTTCCTTGTGCAGCAGCTATGTGCAATGCTGTGTCACCAGTGGTGCTGACAGCATGGACATTGGCACCGTGCTGTATAAGCAGTCTCACTGAACCTGCTTGACCCCCTGCGTATGCCAATTAGCACCCTTGAGTTCAGCCAATGGCCTGATGCCAGGCTCAAGTGACTGCAATGTTCGTCCACATTGAAGCGCAAGAGCTGATTGGGGTGCAACTCACCGGCAGCCGCATAGTGCAGCGGGGTATGCCCTGCCTTGTCTGTAGTTCCGATGCTGCTGCCTTGACCTGCGACAACGAGTATTCGAGACTGTGCTCGCTACATCTCATGGGACATAGTGATGTCAGTATGCTGTCACCTGTAACGAACCGATGTCGCCAGTCCAAGCTGCGTGGTGCAGCTCGGTGATCGACTCAGGCTGTTCCTGGTCAATTTTCCAGGCTTGGGTCGAGGGGTGTCCCTGCCAGATGTCGCGAGATGCTGATAACATTGTGAACTGTTTGGCCAAGTTTTGTCTACGAGCAACTTTAGAGCGTTTGCACAGTGAGACACACTGAAACAAGAAGCCGCTCCGAGACCATTATGGTAAAACGGTAGCGTTACGGCGTCCTTTTTCGCCTGCTCTACACGGCGCTCCAATGCAGCAAATGGTTTACTCCCGGCGTAGAATGCGAGTGAGATAGCATGAATGGGCCTAAGGTCGCAAGTGCGCAACGTGCCTGATGCCGCACATGTTCTGTTGGCCGTACGGGCCCTCGGCTAGTTCGAGGTGTATATGTAGTCCTGTCTGACCAGCACTTTCCAGGCAGCATGGCACTGCTGGCCCCACAAACTGAAGGCGAGATACAGATGCCTCGGCAGTACCAGACCGAGCTATTTTTGGAGGCTCGTAAGCGAAATGTACGCCTCCCTTTTGCATAGGCTTATCCTTGATCTGTGCCTCGTTTGCGAGTCTGCGCCGACGGAACATGTTTGCTAGCTAGCATTCAAGCCGGTTCATTTGTTCTCACATCCCCATGCCTTCTGACGCTCGCCAGGACACGGCGTGGCGTGTACGCAGCTTGTTGCTTGATCTGCACTACCTGGTCTGGCAGCTCTGCACTGCTTTTGGTGTTACTTGAGCATCAAGACAGAGTGCCTTTGTGCTGCAGGTGATAGCATACTTGGACACAGGTCAGCAAAGGAGGCTGTCTGCACCCTCAAAAGCATGCACCCCAAACTTTGACACATATCCTGCTGCTTCCTGTTTTGAACCAAAGTTTTGTGTCTCAAAATAACTTTGATGCCTTGTGCTAACCAGCCTGCAATGCTGTTGCATTCAACATTACAGCATTGGGCATCCCAGCTCTGGCTGTGTGTCTGCTGTACCAGTGCCTTGACAAAAAGTTTAGCATCCAGATCGCACAGCTTGGCATTTGAGCATGACAGACCACTGCTGTGCCCACACCCACAGCATTGTCTTGACTTTCAGGCTCTGGCAAGACGTTGGTGTCTGTGCTGCTCATCAAGGACAAGGCAGGCAGTCTGAACGAAAATGGGCACAAACGCGTGCCTCTGACAACAAAAGCTTGTTGACTAAAAACATTGGGGTGTTGCAGCAAGCAGATGTGCTGCGCAAGCACACCAGCCTCAGGGTGTCCCACTTTTGTGGTGATATGAATGTGGACTACTGGGACCGACGAAGATGGGGCAAGGAGCTGCAAGAACAGGATATCTGGGTCATGACTCCTCAGATCCTGCTCAATGTCCTGCGGCATGGCTTCCTGAAGGTAAGTCAGCTGTTACCACCCATACCCACTGTACACCCATGTTTGCAAACATGCTGCATCAATAGTCTCTCCTGTGTTTTCTGCAATGCCAGCAGTGTCAATTTCCATAACTGTTGCTGGCATTGAGGAAAACACGTGAGGGATTCGTTCACCTGCAACATCAAAGTGCTGGTGATACTGTCCTATTATGGTCTGTTGAGCTGTCTGGAAACAGTATTAAAAGTGTGCTCTGTTGGCGCAGATTACAGACCTGAACCTGCTGGTGTGTGACGAGTGCCATCGGGCTGTCAAAAAGGACCCCTACAATTGTATCATGCAGGAGTTCTATCATGACCGGTCCACTGAGGTGGGTGTGCCTTTCTATTGGCACTTCTTGCCTTGACAGCAGCTGAGATGGTAGCCACGCAAACAACATGTATTGATATTTGTTCATTTGTACACTTATATGTTTGTTTTCTGTTTATTTATTATTTATTGTTTGTTTATTGTTTGTTTATTTTATTTATTTGTTCATTTATTTAGTTTGATATATTATTGGTTGGTTGGTTGGTTTGTTTGTTTACTTCTTTTCCCACTGGTGGTACTTTGCGCCATTCAGGATAGCCGAGGGTAAATCTGTGAAAAGGGCCCTCCAGACTTGATGTGTGTCTGCTGTATGTCACTGCCACAGTCTGCAGTCATCCATGGCTGCCAAACAGCAACCCACACCTATCACAATTTCCTATACATAGTGCATCTTGGGGCTTACTTGCTGCATGTCAACTGCTCTCACCTGTGACAACACAGCTTATCAGCAGGGTATGTCAGAAGCACACCCTTTTTCCCCTCCTTTTTCTGATCTTATTGAATTGGTTCAAGTCCTCACCATGACCTCAGTACAAAAGCAATGATACCAGCGTTGTTGTTGCATCCTCTTGCAGGGTGTGCGGCCACACATCTTTGGCATGACAGCTTCACCCGTGAACACCAGAGCCAAGCAAACCCAGATGAAGGTAGCTGAGGCTGTTTGGCAGCTGGAGCGCAACATGGATGCCCAGGTCATCACTGTCATTGACAGAGACCCTGTCACTGCTGCTGCTCCTCTGCCTGAACTCAAGCTGCTGTACTACGTGCGCCAGCACACGTCGGACTCCCTCAAGGAGGTCGAAGGTGAGACTTAGAATGTGGGATTGTGAGTCAGTCTTGCCGGCAGTGCACAGTGCTGTTGTGGGTGTTGTTTTGCTTCTGTGGCATGCTTCTGAAATGTTCAATTCACAGATCGACAACAGCAGACACCCACCTAATGGCTGTTTTGCATTCACAGGCAAGTTTGTACCTGACCTTCTGTTGTGATCATCTGGGTCTTGCCTCGCACAGCCAAGCAGTTAACAAATGCGATTACCTAAGATGTGCTTGTGCCTACAGCACAAGTATCCAAATATCTCTTCGTCCAGCTGACCAACCATAACATCACCCGCTTGTGGGGCTGCAGCTGGGCTTGCTGCTGCCATTTGGACCCTGCACAGAGGGGAAACAGTGATGGCTCAGCTGGAGGCAGCCCGTGCCCAGCAGGCAGCTGAAGCAGCTTGCATTGGGCTGACCCTAGATGAGGAGAAGATCACCAGCCTCAGTGCATCCACCAGGCGCCACCTGCAGGGCTTGGCCATTGTTGTGCAGGTGGGTTATGGGTCGATGTTTAGGGTTTTAGGGTTTGTCTGTATTTAAGGTTTGTCCTTCAGGCACAAGATGACAACTACAAGGTGACATTTACAAGGTGACAGTCACCTTGTTGCGACAGTGCATGTAGGCTGTTGAATGTGTCAATGCAGTTTGAGCAAAGCCTGGTGCAGACAGCAGACTCTAGGGCCTATGTAGGGAATATGTCGTGGACTGGCAATTTGTGCTTCTCCACTGCATATTTCCCTACATGGGCAACAGGTCTGTTGCGTGTCCCAGGCATTGAGTGTACTGCACTGACAGTTAACAAATCGTCAGCTTGACTATGTCCTGACTGTCACAGCCAAGCTGTCTGATTGCTGACTGTGCACCAATAGCAGGCCTGCTGATATCACTCCGCTCCTTGCCGATGCTCAGTGCCCAGCGCAAAAGCTGAGCTCAATGTGTGCAGCAACTGAATCCTCAACTTTAAGTCTTAAAGCCCAGAGCTGCAGATCTGTGTGCACTAGCTGAGATCATCATCCCATAAGTGCCCCTTGTTGACACCTTGTGCCCATTTCAGGAGTTGGGTCCCTGGTGTGCAGCAGCAGTACTGTTGGAGCTACTCCGGTCAAAGCAGGTCAACAACCTTCTGGACCCGGTTGGCGACATTGCTGCCGACAACAAGTACACTGAAGACGGTCCAGACTCAGCGGCTATCAGAAAGACCCCAGGCGCATATGTGCCGGCACCCACTGCTAATGAGGCAGTATCTGGACTCCCGAGCCAGATCGAAGGGGCAACTCCTGCCAGTCACAGCACAGGCAAAGGGCAAGATGCTGCCAGTCAGGATCAGCCTGACACAGACATGCTGGATGTGTTTCCTGTGAAGAAGCCTGCGCCTGTGACGCCAGAGGTGCAAGCATTGAATGTGGCTTTGAGGGAAGTTGCTAAGATGCTGACACAAGCTCTGCCTCTCAGCAAGCGGCGACGCCTGGCTTCTGCTCACGGTAAGACCTCTTGTACACTGCTGCTTTGTTTTACACAGAGCAGCTAGTCATTCAAATCTAAAAGTGTCCCAGAACAGCTAATCATTCGAATTCAAAAGTTTCCCAGCGGCAAATGCACTTTGATCTCAAGCTACAGTAGTGCAAACTGCAAAGATGCCCTGAAACCCTAAACCTTTCATCACGTCCAGCTTCCCTAACAAAATAAAAACAATCCAAAGCTCTAGCGACATTGGACACTTTAACAGCCCAGATCCAATGCAAACATAAACGCTGGGGCATTTAAGCACCTGAACATACATGCAGGCTTGTGGCTGTGACTACTCTATTACTGTCTGCCTGACAGCAATGATGCATATGCTGAGGATTTGTGCCATGTGTATATACCATGGAGGATGTTGTGATTTGAGATGTTGGCATATGTCAGACAGCAAGTGCTTGTGTGTTTGCTTTGGCTTGTGTGGTATGTTGCACCATGGACGGTCCCACAAGCTGTGGAGACATGGAATGTGCATGTGGGTGCATGTGCATGCCATGTCTCCACAGCTTGTGGGGCAACCCATGGTGCAACATACCACACAAGCCAAGGCAAACCCCTAAACCCCAACAACCATGTGGCACATGCACAAGCAGGCTTGGATGGAAGCCAAGGCAAACCCATAGCTTCCACCCACACCTCCTTGTGCATGTGTCACATGCTTGTTAGGGTTTAGGAATTGGGGTTTATGGCGGAAGATGCTTGTGTATGTCGTACACCTCATTGTGTTCACATGGCCATGCAGCTTTGAGCCAAATAGACCCGGCAGCCCATAACTTCAAGGTCCTGTTGCGCCACGTTGTCAGTCGCGTCATGGATGCAATCCCCAGCAAGCTGCTGGACCAAGAGCTGGGGATCAAGTTAGCCACAGGCCAGAATGAAGAGGTGGGTCCAGAGTCCCAGCCAGCTGAGGCTATGCAGGGTGAGCAGGCACAGCAGGCAGAGCATGCACAGCAGGACGCTGAGTCTACAGAAACTCAGCAGGCAGCAGACCCTGAGCATGCAAAGCATAATGGTGGCAATGACGGAGATTTCGAAGAGGAAGAGGAAGGCAGAGTCAGGCTGCCTTTGTTCACCAACAAAGTCATGACTTTAGTGCAAGACCTGCTGCAATACAAGGTATGTACTCGTCTTGAGAGCATGATCACGCTCAACCTTTCTATTGCCTCTGCTATGAGCAAGTCCTTCCTACGTGTTGCCAAAGAGATGCTGGTTTGCAGACTCTTGTCAGTGCTTCATCACACTCTTTCTCAGCTGCAGTTCCTGCACCCACCCCCCCCCCCCCCCCTCCCCCCAGTTGCTCTCTCATTGCCTTGCTTGTGCCCACAGGATGACGTCACAGCTTCCAAGCTGGCTGCCTACAGCACAATGGAGGAGGCAGCCAAGCGGCACTGGTCAGCCATCCTGTTTGTGACAAGGAAGATGACAGCTCTGGGCCTGGACGCCCTCTACAAGAGTGCGCCCTGCTTGAAGGCTTGGAGGGCTGCAACCCTGGTTGGGTATGGGGGCAGCCTGGCCTCTAGCTGCCTTACCAGCAAGGTGGGTGTCACAGCCTTGGTGTCTGTGCCATGATGTTGCTGTTTCTAAGCCTGCTGCTACTGCTGCATTGCTAGTGTATGCCTTCACAGTGAGTGTGTGTGAGGACATGGAGGTTTCTGGCCAAGGCCTGCTGGGTTCTGTCATTTTTTGGTACTAAAAGACACTGGATGTGACCTGCTGATTTGCTTGTCTCTCAGTCGCAGAAGTTTGCTCTGCTAGGATTACACTGCAGCAACATCCTATACTCAAATGCTGAAGCACAATCCAACGCGACTAGGATGTCTGCACTGGTTGCTTCAAGTTGTCTCAGAGTTGCAGAAGCTTACTTTAGTCTCCCCTCACATCCTGAGGGTTGTTATTGCAGCAACATCCTGTACTCAAGCAATGGCGCACCATCCAACACAACCAGCATGCACCGCTTGCCACATGACATGACTGAGCATTCATTATCGTATTGTGTGCTGTTGTGCAGGCCCAGCATGGAGTTCTGCAGCAGATGAAGGTTGGGGAGCTGGACATTGTCATCTCCACAGCTGTGGCAGAGGAGGGCCTGGACGTGAAGCAATGCCAGCTGGTCATCCGCTTTGACCTGCCCTCCACTCTGCTGGCTTTTGTGCAGTCCAGGTATGCCACCAGCCCTTCTGAATCCTCACACAGAAGAGGCCAAGCACAGTCTGCTGCTGTGTGACTCAGCCAGGGCCCTAGGGAGTCAGGCCTGCTTCACAGTCGCTGGAAAATGGTCTGTTGTATCTACAAATTGTTTTTCCCCCCTTTTTTTGCGACTGTACCAAGTGATCCTGGTATGTGATGGCGCCTGCAACATAGCATTTTGTTAATGGCCGCTCCATAGAAGGGCTTTGACTCATTGCTGTTTACGGCAGAATCGAGTCACCACAATTTGACTCTGAAAACTGGTCAGCACATGTGTGCTGACTCAATGCATCATGATTGAGCCCCACCTGACAGCCCACAAATCCCCAGGGGGGCACCCCAGAGCAGAAGGAACGCATGCCAAAGCAAACGCAGAAGAGCGTCTCTTTCTGTTTGGTTGCCGTGGTTGCTTCACCTCTGCTTTGTGCTGTCCCCCAGTAGATGCTCATCATGAACCCTGACCATGTCAGGTCATCCACATGACCTCTGCAAATTCACTCCCTTGATTGGGTGTGCACAGAGTCACCTGCCATTCCGGGTCTGACCTCAACAGCTTGGCTGTCAGGAGTCTTACCCCTTGGCTGGTGCCTCAGTGCTACATCTGAGATACATAGCATGCCTGCACAATGCCATGACAGATTTCGTGAGACTGCCAAGAATGATCACTGTTGCTAAGCTTGTACACGTTTGTATCACTCAGGCATTTTGACATGCTCTCTCAGCAACCTAGCTACACTCTCATATGGAGGGTGAGTGCCTAAGCAGCTTCGTGGCTGTCAACAGTAGCAGGCTTTGGCACATCAATTACATTAAATCAGGCTAACATAAAAACACACCTTGGTAATCACAGGCACTTCAGCGTGACACTACATAAGCATGCTATTTTGATTGGGGACAGCTGAGACTAAATCTGATCATGTTTTAATGCTGAGGCGACTCATACATGTACCTGCTGTACTACATTGACCAATGCAAAGATCTTGAGGTTTGTGTGAATTTTATGACCCTGTGAAGCAACAAGTCAAAGAGGCATCAGATCTTGGCTGGAGCCCCCCCTCCATCCTGTTCTGGTGCCTCTTTCTGTCTTGTTGCTTCACAGGGTCACAGGGTTCCTACAAAGGTTGCCAAGCACACTGTAGAGTGCTTGGCTTAACATTTTTGCCTGGTTCCATTGTACGAACCTTGGCCCCTGTCAAAGCTGGCCGTCCATACTTTGTAATACATCAACAACTCGCTGCAAGCCTTGATCCTTTGCAGTCTGGTACACAAGCAAGCAATGTGACCAAGCTACCTATCTGTGCGTGCTGCAAAACGGGCGTTCATAACACCTGCTACAGCCAGATTTGCAAGCATGAGTGGGGGTGAGAGGTGGGACCGGCAAGGCTGGGCTTCACCATTTGGGCTGTGTCCTTTCAGCCATCATGCTCACCATGCATCATGGTTTCAAGGCTTCTGTCCATGTGTTGACTGCTCATTCCTTGCCCACTACTCCCTCTGCCCTGCTCATGCATGCATCAAGCATCCGATGATCGTGTTGTGACTACAATGACTGCTATCAATGTTGATGTCATCACCTGCCACGCTGATGACATAGGCTGCAATTATGCTTGCTGGGCTCTGCATGTTTCCCTCCCCACTAACGCAACCTGTGATTGTGACTCCTAAAACATCTCCCCAATGCAACTCTGAATCAAACGAGACGTTCTGGGATTGCAAAGAGCACTCTGTGTTTCGCCTCATCACTCAGCTACAGTCAATTTGACAGAGTGTCGCTCTCTATGCGTGGCAGCCTGCAGCCTCAGCTAGTGTTTGGCACTAAACATGCTTGTGAAAGTCAGAACTTGAGATGAGAACTGGCATGGGTCTTGCCCACTTCTGTTTAGGTGCTTTTGCCAGTTCTGCACCCAAGGATCATGCACCACACAACCTGAACAAGGCAAGATGCATGTCGTCATCAAATGTGCATTCTTAGCATGTTCGTTCACGCTTAGGTTACCTTGCGGGTAAACCAGGAAAATCAGTGCACATGATTTTTCACAGCTACCTCACGTCCCACACCATCCAAAGATGGTATGTGTACCATCACACCTTCATCTCTGAATTGTACATGTACCATCTCTGAAGGGTGTTTGACCTTAGGATGCTTTGCTATGTTCCACTTTTGCTGACCCAGCATGCCATGTGCCGAGGAACACTTACCAAACTTGAGTAGCCAGCCCATAGCAGCCTGCCGAATTTGGACACTAAGCACAGTTTATAGCAGCTGAGCATGATGACCAGCTCATGATGGTAGTACAAAAAACCTTTTTCGTGCGTTGTGAAAGCTGTAGTATGGAGCACGTATGTGGAATCTTACTGACTGCCAGGTGCCTGGCTCCTTCCAGATGGCTGATGCATCATGACCATGTTGTGTCAGAACAAGCCCAGTGGGCAGCCAAACAGCAGGAGTTGGCAAACATATTTATCATCACTGAGTGATGGTGAGAACTGCGGAAGCTTCCAGCTGAACATACAGACGATATGAAGCTTTTTCTTGTGTTTCTTTACCATCACTCAGTGCTTGTAAGAATTATGGCAGCTTCCAGCTGAAGGTACAGAATGATACTGAGCCACCTTAAGTTGAGCCAGCGCACTTCTTCACCGTCATTGCGTGCCCCTATGAGGGGTGTGGAAGATTCCATGTAAAGTCAAAGAGGATGACCAGATTGTGCAAGGGGCAGGCTGTTTGTTGCTGTTGAGCAAAAGTGCTGTCCATGAGAAGATAGGCAGGCCTGCCCCTTGGATACTCCCCTGGCTGTGCTTTTGAACAGGCTGCAGGCTCTGAATCACTAGCAGGCTGTGGCGTTTCAGGTTGTGGCACCAGCAGATAGCAAACCGGTGCTTTATCACCAGTCTACTACCTGATTTCAGGTACATGGCCTCACATGAGCTAATCAAGGACATGAAAACGCAGCCTGAAAGTCAGCACCTGCGTTCATTGCGGCTGCTTTACTTGTCTTCAGCTCAACTGGTGTAGTCAGCGCTCAGCAGGCCTTTGTTCAGGACCTGGTCTCTAAATTATATGGCATGTGCAAAATGTTGTTCCTTGGCCAAACAACAACATTTTGCACAGGTTATAGGATCCGGAGACCATGGGTGCTTGCAAATTGCAAGTCTGACTGGTTGCTTGTACTGCTCTGCTGCCAGCCACACTGCTCACCCAGCTTCATCAACTCAAACCTGTCTCAGCTGTTCAAGTAGCAGCTAAGCCACCCAAAGAATGGTCCGCTTAGGTTGTGTCTGGACTGCCGAGACAAAAGGTTTCCACAGATATGCTGTGCCGCATCAGGATCTTGTGTGCAGATTCACAATGTGAGCATGTTAGGGGTTGACGCCTTGACATTGCGTACAGTAATTGTAGGTGCCACAAGCACAGAGTTTTGAAGCAGCCTGCTGTGGCTCATTGTGCCTCAAGCGTGATGAGCCACAGCATGCTGCCCAAAAATTCTGTTTGCTTTGTGTGCACTCTTCAAGTCCGCCAGCACAAGCATGTATAACATTGTCTTGTTTTTTCGCTTTTTTGAGGTATTGCGGGTGCAGAGACCTTTTGTGGTTGGCACGCTGGCAGTGCATGCAAAGCCTGCCTGGCAAATTGTGCAGCAGACAAAGGAGTCCTCCAGACCTGACCAGCTGCCTTCAAAATTGCAAAGGTTTTGCTTGTACTATAGCACAAGATGCTACGCCTGCACTACAGTTGTGAGTGTGTGAAGCCTAGGGAACAGACGCTTCTCTGTCTGTTGAGTCTGGAATGTGGGTGGCTTGTCCAGCATCATCACAGACAGTGCTGCTGTGCTGCTGTTGTCATGCAGACAATCTGCTTGGACTCAAAGCCCAGAGCTGCCTGGAATAAGCCCAGCTCAGCACAACGCTTCAGGGCGCTGATTTGCTGCTGTAAATTTGGAGGCACAACTGTGCAAGCCGCTTCTCCTGAGGTTCTCCAGCAATCAGTCGATGCCTGGATTCGTTGCTGGCAGAATCTGGATAATCGGCTTGCAGCAGCAGCATGCCATCTGAGAAGCATGCTGTCCTCTGGAGCAGTCTCACAGAGTGAGTCTGCATAGTTCATTTTGTATTCCTGACTCTTGTCAGGGGAGTCAGGAGTGTCCACAGGCCAGGAGGCTACACCAAATTTGTGTGCTAGGTTAACACAGGGTGCATCATGCACCTCAAGCACACCCTTGGCCTTTGGATGAACTGCAATCTAGCACACAGTGTTCATCCAGTGGCAAAGTTTGCGGTTGAGGTCCATGACGCACCCTTTGTTTGACCCAACTCATACTGTATTTAGCAGGGCTTGGGGAAAGCTGATGCCTCAAACTGTTGTCTTGGGCACACTTGCGGATCTGAGGAAGGTGTGAGGTTTCAGAACCTTGCGTTGCCTCTGGAAAGCACATGATGTGGTTCCCCTCTTTGGACAGACTGACAGATGCCAGCAAGACTTTGCGTACATGGCTCGTGTTTATGATTGGGCCTGCATGTATTGACATGCAGGACACGACTGGACCGGATGTTTGCGCTGCATGGCTGCACCTCATCTGCTTCAACTTGTCTATACACCTGTTTGTGAAAGTTTCCAGGCAACATTACATGTTGGAAGATGCACAGAGCTTTTGAGGTCCATACAGCAGCATGTGGGCATCACCTACCTGCCAGTGGGTTTGTTGTTGAGTGTTACTCAATCTGGTCAACTGAACTCAATGGCAACCTCGCTTGCATGTAAGTAGTCTTGTTGAGCCTACGCCTTTTGGCACTATCTATACTCAAAGAACAAAGTTTCACGTGGCTGAAAGTTGCAACATCAGAGCAAATGATATCGGCACTTGCTACTGACATGGGGCAGACAACTGACCCATGACGGTATTGAGTCCTGACATCAATTGCTCTGACATCCTCAAACTTTCCCGCAGGTGGTTGCTGAGAGGTTGCAATTGCTGTGTCCGTATCATGTCTGGTTCTGGGACAGTGTAAGCAGTTGCTATGTATTCTTTGAGGAGAACCTACACCATACATCAACAGAAATGCACAGACAATCATTAGCTTGGTGTCTGCAGAAGCTGACTCAGCAGCAGCCTGTGCCTCTGTGCCAACTGCTCCTTCTTGTCATCTAGCTCAGCACGCATAGAAAAATTAAGCAGCTGCTTCTGCAGTTTCCTGGCATCTGCCTGAGCTGAGTCTACAGTGCTTGTGCATCCGATAGCTGCTGTTGCAGCTTCAGGGCATATGCAACAGCATGTGGATGATCCAGCAACAGCTGCTGCTACTGCAACTGCAACAGCTGCTGCTGCATCAGTCAGCTGCTGATGCATCTGCAACAACTTCTTGGCAAACTCTTGGGATGCCTGAGCCTTGTGGGTCAAAACAGCCATCTGAGATATGAGTGCAGTCACTTGCTGAGCAGCTGCAGACTCAGCAGCTCAGCAGCGGACCTTACTCACATCTCAGCTGACTGTTATGACTGCTGCCCAGCCTCACTATTCTTCTTCTGCGCTGTGTCCAGCTGCTGGAGGAGCTTACCGTTCTTCTGCTGCCTGATGTCTGGATGCTGGAGGACTTTGCGGTTCTTCTGCATCTCTGCACTGGGCTGCTGCAGAACTTTGCTGTTCTTCTTCATCTTATTGTCCAGCTGCTTGTGAAGCAGGCTGCTCATGTTATGCACAGCATTGCAGCAGTGGCCCCTCAGCCTCGGACACACCACAGCAATGCATGACACTCCTTGCCCATCTCAGCAGTGGTAGCGCCAGGAGCTCATACCCAGTACTAGATACAACAGCAGTGGGTATGACTTCCTGACTTTGCCACTGCTAAAATGGACAATCTGGTGTTTTGGCCAAAGTAAATGCTACGACAGGCGCTTTCATGATGTCATGTTGTATGGCTCACATGTGAAGATGGCTTGGGTGTGAATGTGTAGGACCTCGCACCCTCACATCCTTGACACATTCACATCCTACTGCCACGACACATTCACATCCTATTGCCAAACATCTGTCACATCAGCATCTCAAAATTTGCTCACAGAGTGGTCCTGCAGCCAAAGCCTGGAGTCCTCTTCCTCTTCTGCAGCCTCTGCTGTTCAGTTGTATACATGCAGAGACCCTCAAAGCAGCCTGGATAGCAGCCAGTGTCACTGCATACAGCACCTATCAGTGTCACTGCAGTAAATATACTTGCGCAACATTGGGGATGCTGAATTGCAGTGACACTAGTGGTGCCAGCTGGGCATACCATTCTGCCAGCTTCATTGTCAGCCAGCTTGATGACACATTCATTCCCTGGTAGTTGTGCATGAGCCACAGGCAATTGCCAGGGAACAGGAGTTGAGTCCACATCTTTAGCAGGTTCTTGTTTGTGACTCATGAGTGTACCAGCGTAGTGACACACACTGTAGATTTTGCTACCCAGACACAGACCCCAATGTATCTTGACAGGTCTGATCAGAGCTTCTGCTGGTGCCCTCTTGGTAGTACTGTCATAGGTATGCTACATGGGTTCAACGTATGTCATGTACCTGACAGTACCAATTGGCATATCAATGAGAATGTGGTCCAACAACTTGTGTATAGCATGATGTTGCTGAGCCCATGCTTCAACTTGTTGGTTCAGTCAACACGAGAAGCAGCAAGCTGAGGGGGGGCTGCGCAGCATTGTACACCACAACACTCATCTGCAGACATTGTCATCAGCCCATTCATACTGTTGTACAGTACATGGTATTTTCCAACATGGGATGAAAGTACGTACCAAATATGTTGTAGTATGGAAGGTAGTTATATACAGTGTTCAAGATGGGATGTTGTGTGCCGTGCACCCAGGCGTCTCTGGTGATGATGCGTGCTGACAGATCTGCAACCTAACCCCATACCTAAACCAATGCCTAAACTTAAACCTGAACCTTATAAACCTCTTGAGAGACTCAAATCCCTCTTGTTTGCCTCAGAAAGACGTGTCATCAAGATAACCTTCCGTCAAAAACTTTCTTGAGGAGATGTCTAGCTGAGGCAAACAAGAGGGATGTGAGTTGTAGACACAGTTCTAAGCATACATACATTTAACAGGCAAGCAACAGCAGCATGAGCTGTACTGAGCAGCCATGCCTGACCTCTGTGGCTTTTCCAGATAAAACTTTTCGCCTGGAGTTGTGAATGGAATTGTGAAGCCCCCGCACCACAGATGCAGTCTCTGTAGCATGCCTAAAGGCTTCTTGACATGTTTGTACAGCGCAGACAAGACGCCCCTAGGCATGCTCCAGAGACTGCAGCTAGCTGTCTCCAGACCCTTGCCAAAGCTGTTCTGCACCCTGATGCCAAGGTAGCATATGGTGCAGAATCCCTTAGTGACTTCAAGGGATTCTGCACCCTATGTTACCACTGCAAAACGTCCCTGAACAACTTTGTAGCATGTCTGTGGCTTGACACGCTTTGTCAAAAGTCAATCAGAGAACATCTGCAGCATTCAAGCAGGCTGTTCAGCTCTTAGAAATGATTCGAATTGTTATGTCAGAGACTCTGCAAGAATTCCCTGGATACGCTAACGAACTATGGCCGGATAGGCTGATACATGCACTCCATCCACAACATGCATTGATGCTGGGGTTGACCATGATGCCTCTGCATTGGCCTGATGCCTAAGTGTATTCAGCTACTCATATACTCTGGTCACAGGAACATTAGATTTCTCTGGTTTGATCTCCAATTCAGCTGCAAAAGTGTGTGTGTCTATGTCAGCAGACAGACTATTAGACAGTTCCCACCAGTGCAAGTGTACTTTCGTAACGTGTCATCATACTTAACTGTGATGGTCTGTTACACATTTGCATAGGCCTGCAGGGTTGTCATTCCCTTCCCTTGCGTCTGATTTCAAGCCTGTGCTGATTGCCACTCCAAATCAGAGGACAGGGTAGTGACTAATGACCTTCAAGGCGTGTGCAGATCCTGCTCAGGCAACACACCTGAGCTTGCCAGCTTCTGCAACACAACTGCTGTTGAGCTTGCACATGCATGTGGCAACACTCAACTCTATTCCTAAATCCACCTAAATCCTAGACCTTCTGCAATTGCAGAACCCTACATGTGTTCCAATCATGCTTGTGTAATCTCCAATACTGTTCAGGTCCTGCTTCTTCCCTATGTTGACCATGTTCAATCAATCACTAAAGTTATATTTTCTGTCTTTAGGACTCATCAGGGATGTCGACAGGCAACAAACTGAGAATGCTGTGTTTGATTTGGAAACAAGTCCTTCAGTGCTATTCTGGGCCACAAAAGGTCTCATGAGTGATCACCTGGTTTGTGGTGTGATGCAGGGGCAGGGCGCGTGCACATGGCTCACACTATGTGCTCATGCTGGAGAGGGGCAACAGAGACCATGAGCTGCTGCTGTCCCAAGTTGTCGGGTAAGCACTCCTTTAGACGTGTGAAGCTCGTCGACTGTTTTTGTTGCTGCTGTGTGGCTTAGTGACTTGATGCAAGCTGTGCTGTGTGCAGATTTCATATTGTCACATGGGGGGTACTGCATGGTAAATCTGTAGGCTCAGAAACCATATGTATGCGCCTTGTTAGGGTACAGCTTTCTGTCAAGTGCTGCCAGGCTGCTCATGCACGTCAATTCGCAGTGCAATCATGGCCAATCATGGCATTCTGTAACATGGACACAGAGCATGAAGTTTCCTGACTCACAGTCGGTTTAACAAAGACATTTAATAGTAATAACGCACTGCAGGTATGAGGCCAACATGCGTTTTCATGCAAAACGCCGCCCTGGCCTGGGTGAAGAAGAGGACAAGGAAGAAGAAGGGGATGTCACCCTGACTGAGATGGACATCAACCACATCCCTCTGGAGATGCGTGAGTACAGAGTTGCGAGTACTGAGGCGCGAGTGACCCTGGCCAGCGCCAAGCCCCTGCTGTACATGTTCTGTGCGAAGCTGCCTGCTGACAGGTCAGCCTTACTAATTTCTGTCATGGAATGTTAGTAACATGTTTGGGATTTGAGTTTCAAATAGCCGTCAGCATGTGTGAATGGTCAGCAGAGCAACAAGGCTTGCAGCATACACAGCATGAGTGCTGCCCTGCATGACATTGATCAAGTGAATGAGTGCATGCAAAGTGTGCCAAGCCTCGCTCTGTTGTTTAGCTGCTGCACATCTTGCAAGCAGCCCTGCAAGACTTCTCAAGGGGCAACATAGCACACAAGGCTGGCTGCCTAAGCTCTGGCACCTATCTGTCTTTGAGCACTGCTTCTTTGCAAGGGCATGGACTGGCGTTCTTATGCTCATAGATGTTGACAACTTCAACTGCAGGTACACAGTACTGAGGCCAAGATTCAGCACCCAAGTCTTGGGGGAGGATGCACGGCTGATGGGGTACCAGTCTTCGGCCATTCTGCCCAACAACAGCCCTGTGCGCATTGCCCAGGGCCAGATCCAGCGCACCAGGGCCCTGGCTCAGGCCTCTGCCAGCCTGGAAGCTTGCAAGCAGCTGCACCAGGTGTGCTCTGGAACTAGCCATCTGCAGAACAATATTGACAATAATGTCAGGAATAGCAATGATGATAATAATAATTGTAATAACAATAATAACAAGAATAATAATAAATAATCACAGTGCTTTTGTGCAGAGCTTGATTTACTTGTGCACAAACAGGCTGGGTTGGTCTGGCTGCTTTTGGTGGAGCTCCGGGCTGCTGGTTTAGGTGGCTTCCGTTGTTATTGCTGAAAAGCGTAAACTTCTCGTTTTTCCTCTCTTTGCTTCTTGTAATCCAGTTGAATGGCAGCTTGGCTTTAGACTGTGTAGAACGACTTATATTATGTCACAATCCCAACATATGTTTGTTTGTTAGACTGATTCAGTTTTCAAACCTTCCGATCAGCAGAACACAGCTATATATGCCAGCTTTACATCAACACCATGCTAGCTGTGCAATGATTCTGCTAGGGCACTTCACTCAAGCTGGTTTTATGCTCTGCTGTTGGTCTAACCAGCATGCTAGCAGTACGTCTGGAGTGTTACGGTATGGAGTGCCCCCAAACAGGATCATGCATTGGCTCTCTTTGAGGCGGTCCTGCCACATCACACAAGACATACTGTCAACATGTTGTCAGGACAATTGCGGCTCCTCTGTAGGTCAGCTGCATCAAACAGCAGCTGGAGGTCGTAAAAGTTGCTGTTGAATGCACCTGAGCCACATAGGAGCCGCAATTGTCCTGACGACAACCACTTTAATGACTTTCTAAACATCTCCCCAATGTAGAAACGCGCCTTTACTGTCCCCAGGTGTTTCTGAGCTTGAATCTCTATTGTACAATGGACGTGTCTGAATCAAGATAGGTGTTCCAGGATCAAAAAGTGCCTTTGATTGCTTGCAGTCTGGCGCCTTGGATGAGAACCTTCTGCCAGACGTGCCCACCTTTGAGCTGGATCCAGACGATGACTCAGACGAGGAAATCCTCTTCGCCAAGGCCATGCCGGTCACTGCCAGGAAGAGGAGGAACGCAGCGGCGGTAGCAGCCGCCATGATTGACATGAATGGTTTTCAGACTGTGATGAGCCCGGCTGAGGCCAAAGCTGTGCAGAAGCAGATCACGATCAAGCCCAAGATCCCGGAGATACTCAAGCAGCCTGCTGAGCCTGATGACAAGTGAGTCCTTCTGTTGTACTAAGCCAGTTGTGGCTTACGTTAGCACAGCTGCAATCAAGATTGCCTGTTGATGCTGCATCTACTGAATGCCGCATCTTACACAGTAATGAATTGCTTGGCAGCGGAATTTTGTGTACCTAGTGGAATTTGTGCAAACATACTGGCAAGCGTGCACTGTTTGTTGCATTGACTAGCGTAACTGTTTGCAGACGTTTTGCTCGGCATTCGATAGGTTCCTTTGTTAGTGTTGACCTGCTGGTGTGCATACAGGGGCGTCACAACCTGGCTGCTGTACAAGTTTACCATCACAGCCAAGATGGGGTTCATGTACCACATCCCCGGCCCAGATGAGGACCCCGACGACCCCAAAACCAACACCTGCCCCCTGGACCCGGTCCTGGAGAACAAGCTCAACATGCTGGCTGCGCTTCCCAAGCAAATCTTTGGAGTGCTGGTGCCCAAAGAGCTGCCTGATGTCAGAGCCCTGATGCCTTACTCAATGCGCCTGCCACACGCCAGAGATGCTTTGGACTGCAAGTTTGACCTCGTGGGTCCAGTCAGCTTTAGTCAGGATCAGATGGATGAGATCAGATCATTCCATGCTGCCATGATGGAGGGCCCGCAGAAGAAGAAGGACCCAAAGAAGGTGGCAGAGGAGCTCAAGAAGCTGACAGAGGCTGCAAGAAAAGCGCTAGGTGAGGATCTGCCAGCTCCTGACTCACCACCTCAGCCAGCAGACCCGCCCACTCAGACTCAGCCAGCAGACTCTCTGACTCAGACTCAGCCAGCAGACTCTCTCACTCAGACTCAGCCAGCACACTCTCTCACTCAGACTCAGCCAGCAGAATCTCCAACTCAGACTCAGCCTCAGGCTTCTGCTGACCCAGCATCAGCAGAACAGCGGCATGCAGTTGATGAGCCCGCAGCTTTGCCAGCAGCTTCTCCAGCAGCTGCTCCAGCAGCTTTAGAAGCAGCTGCACCTGCTGCTGCTCCAGCAGGCCCTTCAGAACAGGAGCAGGTGCCCATCATCACAAGTGGTCCAATGGTCATTGACACAGCAGCTGCCTCAGCAGCACCCAACACAGCAGATGGCCCAGCACAAACAGCTGATCCGATTAGTCCAGATGATCCCAGCAGATCCAGCACAGTCAAGCAGGATGAGCCAGCCAAGCCTGACGAGTTGACCAAATTCAAGGAGGGCGATGAGAATGCAGAGGATGGGTTTGTGTCCAACTACTTTGTCCTGCCACTCCAGCAATGGATGGACTGGGAAGATCCCAACCACACCATGGATGACTCATTCCCAGAAGTTGACTGGGAAGCTGTGCGGCATGTCAAGTACGGCTGGAAGCCCTTGTCAACCCTAGAGCAGGTGCAGGTCCCAGAGCATGGGCCAGCATGTAGTACTGGGGATGCTATGGATTTGGATGGGGACCAGCCGGTCCCCATAGGCCCTGCTGGGCATGCTGGGACTGCGACTAGGGACGAGCCTATGCTTTGCACCAGCATAGACACTCAGCAGCAGTCACAGGCCCTTCGGCAGTCCATCTGCACAGGCACAATAGAGTTCACAGTTCTAGAAGCAGATCAAGCTATCCCAGACGCGGGCACAGTGGCCTATCGCATCATCAGCAGGGATGCAAATGACCCCAGCAAAGGTACAGCTGCCTTCACTATATCAGATGAAAGCCAGGCAGTCATCAGCAAAGGCACTGCTGCCTTTAGCTTTCTGGCTGGGGGCCATTCCATCCCCAATGGCACTGGCACTGCATCCTCAAAAGTCCACCCAGTCCCCAGCGAGATCAGCACAGAATCTGCATCAGCAGTTGGGGATGGCGCAGTCCCTGGGCCTGGCAGCTCTTGTCTTGATGCTGGGGATGCGTCACCATCTGCTGGGCTCACATCCGTCCCCAGCAGTAACGGCACCGTCCCCAGCAACAGTGTGACGGGTTTCAAGCTGGGACAGCTGGATCCCCAGCGCCTGAAAAACTCAGTGGTGGTAACCACCTACAACAGCACACCATACTTCTATGAAGGCACAGACCCACAGCTCACTCCAGAATCCAAGTTCCCAGACGACAAGCTCAAGCTTCAGCTTGTAGTGGAGGAGGAAGAAGAGGACGACTTTCTGAAACCCCTGCCGCCCAAGGAGACAGACGCACCAACAGAGAAGCCAGCAGACCAAGCTGAGCAGTCAGCTGACAAAGGTGGTGACTCTGCAGCAGCAGCAGCAGCAACAGCAACAGCAACAGCAGCAGCAGCAGCAACAACGACAGCAGCCACAGGAAATGAGGAGGGGGAAAAGGAGGCAGATGACTTGGCTGTAAGGCTGATTGCCTCTAAGAAGGCTTCTACCTTCACAGAGTATTTCAAGTAAGGCTCAGCTCAGTATCTCCAGCTCAGTGATGCATCCACTTGCATGACTATGGTACTTTGTAGGCCAGGCTTTTCATATGTGATGTGCTCCATCCTCCGGTGCGGTCAGCATCGTCACATGGCTCTTCACATGCTGTGCTGTCAGGCATACTCAGCATCACACGTCTGCCATTGTTTCACCGGGGAAGGATTGGTCCCCTAGGCACAAGTGAAAGAGCCTTCTGATTTTGCAGGTCAAGGTGGAATCAGGAGGGCTTGGATCCGGGCCAACCTCTTCTTCGTGTGGGCCTGGCCAACAGGCGCAGAGACACCCCCTATGAAGGTACCCATACCCATCACTCATCCTATGCAAAAACCTGAAATCCCAGCTTCTTCTTCTTCGCACTCGGAACAGAAAACTGCAGGGAGCTTGAGACACATCTCCAGCTTTCTGCAGGGTTCTGCTGTTAACTTTTCATTTAGGCATTTAGTGCAAAGTCTCCAGTGTAGATAGCATGTTGGCACTGCTGTCTTCCCTTCAGCTGCAAAGGCTCCATTTCGCTGCAGCGCTTTTGGTTCCAGTGAGGCAGCTTGACTGTTCATACTGCCTTGTGGAGGCGAAGTTGCTCCAGCAAAATGCACAGAACTGAATGCAGTAATGGCTGAAGTGTGCACTGACGTATTGTGCAGGACATGCATTGTGTATCTGTTATTCATCAGTCGCTAGGGCGTGAGCCAACAACGGTCTTGCTTGACATGATGGTGCTTCTGGTGAACATCACATAGCACAAACTTGTGAGGTTGCATGTTGAGTTGGCAAATGCCGTCAGAGCACCGTAGCCAAACTGACTTGCAAGCACACAAGCTTGTGCTATTTGTATGCACCAGAAGCACTTTGTCCTCAGAGCACTTCCAGGCTGACTCAGGACAGTTGCCTAAACCTCACACAGAAGCCACTGCTTGTGATTTTTTGGCCAATGTAACAAGTCTTGACAGCATGATTTGCAATTGCACCATGCTGCTCAGGTCATATGCACTAGCCCAAATTGTCAAGCTTGTCAGCAAGAAAATGGCAACCAAAAAAGATTAAATATATTTAGCAGTGCCCTGTAAACAGGTGTTATCAAGGAGGGAAATGTAGTGTTCACTGTCCAAGCAGCACGTGAACGATATATTCTGCTTCTTGGTAGAACCATTTGCAAGGCCCTGCTGTTTTAGCACTCAGTGTCCAGGCCCCCAATCACACCTGCAGACTCACTTGTCATCAACTTCCTCTATGCATGCATGACAACATCTGAAGAGGCACCATTTGCAGCTCATCCGCTTTCAAGCAAGCAGGGCAAGTGATCATGGATCTTGCCTAACCCTTTCATGTGTTTGTGACTTTAGCTTGCCACATGCAAAGCTTACCCTTGGCTTAAGCTATGCGAGTGGCAATCTTATGCCATGGATACAACAAAACATGGCATAAGATTGCCAACCCTCAGCACGTTGGTCATGTTTGATTTGGTCCTGCAGGCGGAGTGTTCCTGGTGCCACAGCTGTGCATTGCCCACCCCTTGACCCAGCAGTGCTTCATCATGTCCAAGCTGGTGCACCAGGTCCTGCACTACGTCAACAACTGCCTGCTCACCAGCGAGCTGCAGCCCAAGCTTGTCAAGGCCCCCCACAGGTCACCCCCTCCTCTTCCCACACACCCTGCTCTGCTGCTGCTGCTGCTGCTGCTGCTGCTGCTGTTGCTGCCGCTGTTGCTGCCGCCGCTGCTGCTGCTGCTGCTGCTGCTGCTGTTCACTCATGTGTTGCAGTCACATTGATCTGGCGTATCAAAAAGGACACATGATGCTTTGATGTGCTCTGACCAGTTGCAGCCCTTGTTATGGCATCATGACACCTATTGGCTTGGCTGCTCTAGACCTTGATTGTCACTGTAAGCACTCCTGGTGGGGAAGGCCATGTACTAGTATGCACAGGCGCTTGCAAGGCATGTTTAGAGTATTTGAGGCAATATTTTATTTGACTGAGAAGTCGTCGTGATTTGGCTCATTTTGCTAAGTGTCACTTTCCTTCCTCGCCAAGTTTGAATCCAAAACTTCTGAAACAGCTTCAAATCTTGGCTCATGTTGCCAACTTGTGAAGGTCTTTCACGGCTTTTGAACTCAAAATTAGCAAGGAGGAAAAGTTGGATTCAGGCTTCAGCATCACGTGATGCTGATCATACTGATGCAGGATGCCCAACATAGTGTATGTGCTGGAGGCGTTGACTCCTAAGGCCTGCCAGGAGGACTACAGCTATGAACGCTTTGAGCTGCTGGGGGACGCCTTCCTCAAGTATGCCGTGTCCCTCTTCCTCTTCCTCAAGTTCCCTGAAGCCCATGAAGGTAGCTGCTCTGCTGGACTGTGACCTGTCATTGCCTAGACTTGCAGCTGTAGTGTTTTGCCATGTGCTGACTTGATTTGCTCAGCTTTGCATGCCCTAGCTGTTTCTGCCCTGTCTTGCAATGTTTGGCCCTTGCCCTGCCCTGTCCTGCCCTGCCCTGCACTTGAAAAGGACGAGCTTTAGACCACAGAAATTAGCATGTAAATCACAGAGTGTGGTGTGTCCTTGACAGCAGGCAGCCGCCAATCAACATACCTCTTCCTCACATGCTCACGTATGAGTCATGTGCCACAGCGTTGACCAGTCAAAAGTGCAGACTGTTACTGCCCTGCCCTGCCCTGCCCTGCCCTGCCCTGCCCTGCCCTGCCCTGCCCTGCCCTGTCCTGCTTGTCACATTAGCCTGTGTTGCAACTAGCATTTGTGTGAGCGTCTCAGATTTGGTTGGTAACTTAAGCTTTGCTCTCCCTACATGAATAGCTCAACCAGCATCCTGCAGCTCAGCATTCTTCACTACCCGGAGTCTGACATGTGAGGGCTGGAAGCTTTGATGGCTGGTGCATTTGATGGCCGAAGCATCTGTAATGTCTGCTGATGTTGACAGTTGGGTGTGGGGTTGCAGGGCAGCTGGCAGGGCGCAAAGGCGCGGTAGTGGCCAACACCAACCTGGTCAAGATTGCCATCCACAATGGGCTGAAGTACTACATGCTGGCCCCCCTGCCCCGGGGTAAGGGGGCCAGGAAGAGGGCTGAGCTGGGCCTCTCGGTAACCCTCCTGCTGTCATTGCCCCTTTGTACTGTCAGCACTAGCTCTGGGCTGCCATCTCTGGAGACTCCCGGCATGATCGCTGAACAGCGCAAACTTTCCTTTTCTTTCTTTTCTAATGTCAGCACTGTCATCTGAAGGCATAGATTCTGGCCAGAAGCTCTGCCTCTGCAAAATCTGCCAAACCCCTGAACCTTGAGTCATGGAGCATTTGTATGCTTGCTAGATCAAACCCTTCTGCATCAATTGCCACAGGCGCATAGACGAATGTAAGCATCGCTGACCGCAGCTCAGAGCTGTCTGGAAAAGCATGCACAAGTCACTTTCAATGAACATGCAATGACACATGAAAGATCATTCAATAAACATTTGGCTAAGCAGTCAATGAAATCTTGTCACTGTGCTACAGACCACTCAGCAGCTGAAGTCCAAAGCTTGGGCTGATGTGGTAGAGTCCCTCATTGGCTGCATCTACCTGGAAGCTGGTGAGATGGCTGCAATGGAGTTCCTTGTGTACCTTGGCATCATTTCAGAAGTGCCCATCGGCTTTGAGCGAGAGCCGACAGTACACATTGCTGAAGTCAACATGGAGGATGACCAGCTGGCAGCCGACATAGCAGCTGCTGAGTCAGCTGCTGCTGCGCTGGACCTGACAGAGCCAACAGGCTCTCTACAGGCAGCTGCTCCAGCAGGTGCTGAGGCAGCTGCTCCAGCAGGTGCTGAGGCAGCTGTTGCAGAAGTGCCAGCACCTGCTTTGTCATTGGCTGTCACAGCGCTTGATCCAGCTCCAGCCACCAATGGGAATGCCACACATGCTGCCCAGCCAGACAGCACCCGAAGTGCTTTGCGTGATGTTGCACAGGAGACAGCACAAAACAGTGCCAGCAGCAACAAGAACAATTCGGGGCCACATGCCAATGGTGCAGCTGCTGTTGAGACTGCCATCATTAGAGACAGCAGAAAAGGCTCTGATAGCATGGGTGGCAGTGAGACAGAGGCAAGCAAATGCACACAGGACAGCTTGCCAGCAGCTGAGAACCAGGCTATGGACATCTCTGATGCAGATCAGACCATGTCTGGTGTGCATGATGCTGCTGCTGCTGGGCCATGCAACAGCGGCCACCCCTTCACCACCATCCAAGCCCTCAACAGCCTCACCCCACCTTCCAGAACAACTGCTGTAGCCACCCAGCCTGGCCTTGTCAATGGCCATGCCAATGGTCATGCCAATGGTTATGCTGCAGACCACGCAACTGTCATTCCACTTCTGTCTTCACACCAGCAGCTCAGCAAGCTGGCAACAGCAGTGCCAGCACAGCAGACTACTGCAGAAGCTCAGCAATCAGCTCTGGACAATGGTCCAGCCAGCAAGGACACCTTGCTTCCAACAGATGCTCAGGCACAGCAGGCACAGCAGGCACAGTCATCAGACCCTCATGCCCTTGACATCTCAGTAGATGGCAGTGACAGTGACCATGACAATGTGCAGTCAGGCTACATGATCCAGTCAGGTTATGGTGCCAACTCAGACGCAGAAGACTCAGACCTCGCTGAGTCTGGCTCGACTGAGCAGCGTGCCAATCCCGAGGAGATCACGATAGCTGAAGAAGAGGTTGAGGGCGACATCCTGATCCCTCCCTCTCCCAGCCAGTCAGCCCACCCCATGGAAATGGATCCCCCTCCTGTAGGCTTGCCTGTGACAAGTGTCCCTGCTGGGGATGGGAAAGTCCCAAAACAGGCTAGGTTGGGGTCCGATCTGTCCTCAGGGGATGATGATGACCAGGTGAAGCTGGATGCACAGGCCTTCCTGGCAATGGAGGAGGACTCCGGGGATGAGAAGCAAGCACGGCCTTCTCGTGGGAAGGTAAGCAACTTTTGCTGCACCCATGCAAGCATGCAATTACTGCCTTCAAGCATGCAAGCTTCATAAAGCTTGCATATCTCTGCAGCTCCATTCCACAGCTGTATGCAACCTGTGCATGTCACAGCGGTACTTTCCATGGAGGTGTTATGCACATGTATCACAGCCAAATGTGTATGCTCACAGCACTGTGCACACATATTGTCTGCTTCAGTCAACAGCAATGCGTGTGTATGTGTCTCAGGTGTGGCGGCCGCCTCAGGAGCTGATAGACAGCTACAGCAGCGGCATTGAGGCGGTGCTGGGCTACAAGTTCCAGAAGAGGGCACTTCTGCAAGAAGCCCTGACCCACACCTCCTGGCCTGACGCCACCCAACAGGTCAGAGGCTGCTCATCTTGTCAAGCTTGTCATTTCTGTACCTATTTTGACAACAATATCAAGAAATCAAAACACGCTAGTGTTGTATCAAGTTCAACTCAGACATTGGCAAAGCCTGTGACAAACCAGAGATGTGCAGTTTGCAGCATGTTGCAAAACCATGCTTTGTAACACCAGGCGAGCTTGTTGAGGCATGCGTGGACTTTCACAAGTTTGGTATCGTGTGGTGTCAAGTCAGGCGCTGATGTGTCACAAGCATTGATTGGCTGACTGGGCACCATCCTGAGTCGTGTTCTGTCGTGCCATGCATCACGCTGCAATGATCGGCCCTGCACTTCAAGCTCCAGCTGATCATCAAGGTTTTCTGAAACAAGCTGTCCACTTCATGAATCAGTGTCATCGACTCCAAGCTCTGCTGCTCTATGAGGCATAGCTGACCACCTCAAATTTTCGTGATTGACCTAGGCTGCATATGACCTTGCTAGGTGTGCCAGGGTTGCACATCTAACAAGTTCATATGCAGCCTAGGTCAATCATGAAAGCATGAGGCCATAGAGTGGGTGGCTCACTTGACTGGCTGCTAGCCTGCAAAGCCAAATAATGCTATGTTGCTCATGAAGCTGACAAGTAAGCCCTTGGGCTGGTGGTTGTCTGTTGTAGTGGTTGCATCAGAACATCTGCAGGATCCTCAGCTGAGACTGCCACGGCTGCAGTTGTCATCAAACTGTGACCATTGACCGTCTGTTGACTTTCCGATGGACCCTCACAGCAAATTATCACTAGACCAAGAGCTATGCTGTGTCAAACTTTGTTAAGCAGATACAATGCTGCAATGCATTCTGATCACCAGCCTACCTTCAGGGGGTTGTCTGCTAAACGTCAGTTTTGCAGGCAGCTGCCAGAAAGCAGGCCGTGATTGGCATGGCGGCAGTTTCTGCACCTGTGACTGTGGAGCCTGTCAGATGTGTTCCTGTTGTTTTGGCGGTCTGGTTTTGTGGCTGCTCAGCACCAGCAGAAAGGTGTTCTGGCTGTGACTGGAAGGCCATCACACTGTTGTCCAGCTTGGCATATAGTGCATGTCACCAAAAGGTTAGCAACACAGCATGGCATGTTGTTGAAAAGGGTCATGTCTTTTTTGACACCATGACATGGAGTGTTGCCGAGCTCATACTTACATGCACTACATGGCACGAACAAGCACACGTCCTTGTGATCACCGCAACTTGTTTGCTTGCACATCATGAAAGATGAAGGAGACAGAGTGCGTTGTCTAGTGTTCACTCTCAATTTATGATTAACACGAATCAGAGCATGATCATGATACCCATCACAATTTCAGTGATCAGCAGGTGACTCAGCAATTGACTCAGCAGCTGACTCTGCAGTTGACTCAGCCTGACTTCCTCTGCCCAATGCAATGCCTTGTGAAGTTTGTGTCTTGTGGTTTTCAGATGGCGTCTGAGGTTGTCTGATGTGTCGTAAATGGCTTCCACCCCAAAATGTAAGGTATCCAAAAAAAATGTAATCAAACAATTTGTGGGCTACAATCCCCAAGCTTGCGGAATGCGCAAGGATCCAAAGTCTTCTGTGCTATTGCCCTTTGAAAATTTCAACCGCCCCTTTGTTCATATAGCTTATGCTGGCATGCTTTGATCATTGTCAATGCAAGGCTCAAACACCATTCTTTGCTGGTCCAGCTTGCCACATAAAGTGAGGTGTCAGAGCTTTGGGTTGCTGATGATGTGAACAACCCATAAGCAATGACGCATGTGGCAACAGATTGTGTACAGTCTACTGCCACATTTGACACTGCTTATGGGTTGCTCACATCATCAGTAGCCTTGTAATGACCGTGTTGAACAGAGTAGTTTGGACAGCATTTGTTGCATTTGCATGTTGCTGCTCATTTCTACAGCTGGCTGCAGAGGCTCCATGGTTCACAGGCTGCTCACCGATGCCGCAGGCTGCAAGGAGGAAACGTGTCGATCTCAATGATTCTTTGGGCTGCAATAAGAGCAGCAAGATCAAATTGGACGAAACAGTTCAGGAACATGACAAGAAAGGCAGCTGCAGTGAACGCACACAAACGCATAGGCCATTTGGTAGGCAAGCACATCTGGCTGCAGTCCATTACAAAAGTGCATCAGAGGAGCAGCCTGTATCTGCAAAAGCGCTTGCTGAGCATGATCTGCCAAGAGCTCAGGAGAATCACGCAAAGCCCAGAAAAAGACGCACACCTGAAGCAGACAAATAACAAGTCAGACAGCCAATCAGAAATTGGTAAGATGGTACTGCATGACTTATAGCAAAGATAGCAATGATTCACCAGCAAGAAGTCACCATATGCGCTCAGAGACAAGATGAAGACAGCAGGTGCATATACCCTCTGCTGTGACAGCGTGATAACACTGACATGGATCTACCAGCACAGCTGCAGCTGCTTGTCATGGTCAATGGTTCATGCCAAGGACATGAATCTAATTCCACACGAAGCAATGGGTCATTGTCATGACAGAATCGAAGGCGACTGACCTAAAACATGACAGGCTTTTTTTTTAGCAGTTCAAGCTGTACCACCGCTGTGGAAAAGGCCGAAAAGTGGCCACTGTAGTGCTGGCTCAGGAGGGCTCACAGTGGGTTCATAACTTTCCTGCCAGTCAATACAGACAAACAATCACAACCACCCTGCAGCTGAAGCACACCTTACAACACTTGAAACCAGACCCCTGGAAGCAATGGGAAGTTTACATGCCTGGTGATGATCTACAAAAGACAGAACAGGAGAGCTAGGGCAGACAAAGCAGCGCCTGCAGGCCTGTCACAGCCCTACAATGCCCTATAATCCTGCACAGCTAAGCTGGTTTGCATGCAAGTTGGCATAGTGTGATCCGGCATGACAGTAAAGGTGCGACGCTACGTGCAAGCTGTGGTGGCATGCCAATGTAGTTGCAGCTGCTGCTGCTACTGAGCTCAATATCTGTCAATCAAATGGCAGTCACAGACCTGAACTGCTATGACTGCCATTCAGGTCATGCAATTGGCAAAGCTTCATATCTCAGCGGCAATGATTGCAGCAGGAACAAGCAGCCTGCAGCAACATGCATCAAGGCTTCAAGACACAACAGCAGTTCACTGCATGAAGCATGTACCTGTGTTAGCATACTTTTCATCATTCAGCTCAAGCAGCCTTCAGAGGCATGATACCAGCAATGCAGCAACAGGGTGCCAGCAAATCAGTAAGGGAACAATTTATGTGGGTCATGCAGCTTGCAACTGCAAGCAGCAGCTGCACACACAATGACTGGTCCCATGCACATAAGCTGTTGTGTAAAAGCAACCTTACCTGAGATTCATCCAAACAGCAAAAGCACAGCCAGGGCAGCTCTGCAAGTTCTGCTGCTGAAAAGGAAGTGACTGTCAGCACCTGAGTGACAAGCTTAGGAGTCAGTTAGGCAATGACTGCTCACAATTGACACATGTAGTCCAGAGCAGTGAAGTCATTGCAGCACAGGCTCCCAAGGTCAGCATAGGTACCCACTTGCCTTGAGCACTCTTATAGCTTATGCCTATGAGCTGCTAAGGCAGGCGGCTACTTATACTGGCCATGTACAGTGCAGCTCATGCAGCTGGCTCCATGGCTGTACAGTCACAAGCACTGCCATAGATATCAGCATGGACTTCTGTATGCACGCTGTCTTTGACACTCAGGATCTAGGAATCCATGGTCACATTAAGACATGTGACTGATTGCGGCAGACGTGACACTTTTGCATCAAGGTATGTGTCGTAGCTGCATAAAAGCAGCCATGTCAACTTGCCATCGCACATGATTGTTTGTACAGCATTTCAGGTGTACTTTGCACTTCTGTCCTCTGCAGAATTGTACCGGTGATATGTGTGCTCAAAGACACTGCCATGCAATGCAGACACATGCAAATGGGACATGTTGACAACAGCAGCATGTTGCCCAGGGTCTTGCCAGCCATGGGACTTGCAAGCTCCGGGACCAACATGGTGTTCTTGTCAGCTGCCCTGTCAACACCATACAATTGATTGGCATGACATCGTTTGCGCATTTATGTGTTCTGTCTGCCTGCATGCGCATGATGACTTCCCAGCTTACACCGTTGCCATCCCTACTCTTTCAGCTTCTGGTAGCAGCTGAGCACAAGGCCTTGTTGCTCAGCTGTAACCTGAAGGTAAAAGACATGTTGCAGAGCATGCACCCCTGATTGAATGACTGGGCCCCCGGGCCTATGCCTCCCCCTCAGATTCTGCCAATCAATGCATCCATATGGCTGGTTGCATCTGTGGGTGTCTCCTAGGTCTGGGCACCCAGCCACTTATTCCTGCTGCATTGATGCAAGTACCTGTGGCACGCACCTCAAGAGAGTAGTTAGTACTGGCGAGCTGGCAAAGCTGGTGACCACTGATTGCATCAGCTGGCCACTCTGGCTGTGTCATCAACCTCAGGAAGGGCATTGGCTAGCGTTGGAGCCAGCCTGCATTGTGCTGGTCTAAGGCATGCAACGCAATGAGTCCATCTGAGTGCTGTTGCTAGCTTGCATACATGCACACCCATGATCCTGAATGCATTACACTCGTCAAACTTGAGGAATCTTCAAACAGCCTCAAGCTTGCCGACAGTTGATGCATCCACCTGCATTGGCTGCTTGATAATCCTTCTCTCATTGGTGGTGATGCATTGCTGGCTGCTTTCAGAGAGCTACGCAGAGACTACTGTGGCAGACAATGCTGACACATGTTGCCCTTGATAGATACCTGTCAAGTGAACACTCTTATTAGGTGCACCAGATCAGCTTTGCTGTTGACATCACCAGCCATTGTCAGATGCAGGTCTGATGTTTTAGCTTGCAAGGTACATGCATCAACATGTCTCGTCTTTGCTGCAGCCTACCGAGCATGAAGCAAAGCTACAAGGCATTTGTTGTCTTTAGCTGAGATGACTGGTTGTTGATTTAGCCCTCAGTCAAAGTCACCCTACACCATCAGAGCTGCTGTATAGCATACTCAGCGTACAAAGTCCTGAGAGGTTCTGCCAGTGCTGCTGCGTCACACACTTGCTTACTTTTTGTCAGTACTTTGTACCACTTGTGCTGGCTATGCATGTTTGCTTGTCTTGTGTGAGCATGACAGTCTCTTGAACCACTCAGTCAGCCATCAGCCTTGCAATCCAGGTCCTAATCTGGGGCTTTATCACTGGCTTCATGACTGACCATACTCTTGTTGTTACTCTGTGTACTCTTGAGAGGCTGGAGAACATTGCCTGGCTTTCTAGCAGCCACATGACCAATAGACAGGCTGCATTGCTGCTTGACAGGCTGATCAGGGCTGATCTTGACAAATCTGGGGTACAAAATGTCTGTGATGTGTGTGCAGGGGTACCAGAGGCTGGAGTTCCTGGGGGATGCCGTGCTGGACCTGCTCATGACCAGATACTACTTCACCACCTACAGGTGCCCTCAACCCTCTCACCCAACCCTCTCACCCAACCCTCTCACCCATACTTCATGCATTGATGTTTGGATGCCCATTGCCAACGCCATGTCTGCTGCATGTTAGCAATGCGACTGCAATGGGCAAAATGATCAAGTCAGTTGAACAGTTGCACTGCTGCACTTGCTATTTGTTCAACCGCGGCATACCCCCTGAGTCACAGCAGAGTGAGCAAGGCAGATTTTGGTTTGACTGCATGTTCAGCCATAATAGCCATTGTCTATAGTGTTGAGTAAAGCAGGCAGACCTAAGTGCTACGGTGTGAACTTGCTGCATGTCAAGCTGAATTGACAGTCTGTATGGTAGCAGAGTGAACAAGGCCGAGCCTGATGCTGCTGTCTGAGTGTGTGTGCAGGGACAGCAGTCCCGGCACTCTGAGTGATCTGCGCTCAGCCTCAGTCAACAACACTCGCCTGGCCTCAGTGGCGGTCCTGCACAAGATCCACACCTTCATCCGGCATTGCTCTTCACCCCTCTTCCATGACATTGGGCTCTTTGTAGAGCAGCTGCAACAGGCTGTGGCCGACCAGGAGAAGAAGATCATAGAACAGCAGCAGGTCCTGCGCCAGCAGCAGCGCCTGGAAGCTGCTAGAGCAGGTGAGGATGTCAGCATGACTGATGGCAGGCTTGGCGGCAAGCACAAGGCTGGAGGAGAAGATTTGAATGATTCGCCACCCCAGCGGCCCAGGAGCGGCTCTCCAGATTCCCATGGCCGGCACCTTTCATCTTCTTCTCCCGACATAGTTCCTGACAATCAGATGGACATCCCATCCCTGGACCTGACTCACTCTCAAGACTCAACTCAGCCTCAGTCTGAGTCCGCTAAGCCAGCAATTCAAGCACCACAGGAAGCTAGTACAGGGGTGGATCATCTTGTGATTGCTGGCTCAGCCCAGCAGCTGCCAACAGAGCTACCGAATGACTCAGCAGCTGTCAATGCTGACTCACATGTAGACCAAGTCAACCCCAGCACAGCTGACAAGGCCAGCGCTAAGCCAGGTTCAGAAGCAGCTACTGCAGCAGCTGCTGAAGCAGGGGGTGATGCAGCTGGTGATGGTGCCAACCCCACAGGGGGTATCATGGATTTGGAGGATGGGGTGCAGCACCCCCTGGGGGGCCCCAAGCCGGATAAGCCCAAGTCCAAGCGCAAAAGGCACATCTACAACAAAGAAGCTGTCAGGGTACGTTTGATTGATGCTTTCCTGTGCACATGCAACCCTTTACTTGTTTTGGCTGCTCAGATGCGGCAATTGTACCATGGCTGTACTTTCACCATGCAAGCAGTTGTTTGAGTCAGCGGTAGTGTCGGGAGTCTGTGCTGCCTTTGAGTACAACCTGTTACTGTTCATTTTGTGCGCTGGATTTATACAAATGCAAACCAGTAGGACTAAACTACCAACGTTGGATTGTACATCACATAGCCTGTTATGTTTGCTCCTGTAGTGCCTTGGCTAGCACCTGTGACACAGAGCTACAGGCATGTGTCCCCCCCCCCCCCCCTGTGGTCAGGCTCATCTGCAAGGCAGTGATCATTCAGTCTTGTGGCAATTGGAATGGCATGGTAGCTGCCCTTCAGGTTGCCGCATGAATGGATGATCAACAGCTGCTGCTGGTCGTGGCACACACTGTCACAGGAGGGGTGCAGGTTTCTGTTCTACCGTGATTGCAAACACGGCATAGTGCGTGTACCATGCCAACCATGATGTCATACTTCATGTTTGAAGTGCATCAGTCATGGCCTTGCCTAGCTACGTCACACCAGCTCAGACATGTTGGGGGTGAACCTGATGTAGGGCAAGCCCAGGGAGCTGCAGGCAGATGATGATGCCAAGGCAGCAGCCCTGATGTGGGCAAGTGAGGCAGCCTTTGGCAACACAGAGGTGGCGGCCCCCAAGATCCTGGGAGACATCGTGGAGTCCCTTGTCGGGGCTGTCTACATTGACAGCCACTGCAACTTTGACAGAACCTGGGAGGTGAGGCCAACAACTACGTCAGTCTGTGTGTCTGTCCATGTGGTCTGTCTGCATGCCTCCTTGCCTCTGCCTGTCTGTCCGTCTGCCTGCCTGCCTGCCTGTCTGTCTGTCTGTATGTATGTCTGTCTGTCTGAGGCACTGTCCTTCTGTCTGTCTGATGTACTGTCTCTCTGACTGCCTGCCTGTCTGATGCAATGTTCCTGTCAACGCTGTTATTGCTGTCTGAGTGCATGCCATCAAAGTAGGCCTGGCATTCCACAAACGCCATGTTGTCATATTCACCTTTCGCCCCCATGAAAATTGTCCATGTTATATGCATGCGCTGTGTGTTCAGACTAGTTGCAACACAGGCTCAGGGCTGCATGCATGGTGCAGATCTTCCAACCCCTGATGTCACCCCTGCTGAGCCCCTCCACAGTGCCCAAGCACCCCATTCGCCACCTGCATGAGCGCGCCCAGCAAGATGGCAAGCTGCTCAAGTTTGTGTGCTCAGTTTCAAACCCAAGGTCTGAGGGTGTCAGTCGCATGGAGGAGGCTGAGCAGAAGAGGAAGAATGGGCAGATTCCAGCTGGCATCACACCAGAGCAAGCAGCAGAAGATGCTCGACAGGTGTGCACTTCCTATGTGTTGCTGATGGCTGACATGACCAAACCCTGAGAACACATCGAGTGTTTGTGCTGCTTTGTCATCGGCCTTGATCATTTACATGCCAATTTGGCCAGATTGAACAAGCAGAAAACAATAGGCAACATGCAGCAGGCACATGACAGCACCTTTTTGTGTCTAGGGCATGCCATTGCATCAATCAACACTGAACAGGCATAGTGTTTTCTTTCTTTTCATGCCATTGCATGCATTGCTACTATGAGCAAAGCACGCCTTGGTTTTGGTGCTGGGTCATTGGAATCATGCAAGCATGTGCCAAGGCAGAAGGCTTGGGTGCAGGTGGTGGAGAGGCAGAAGCAGTGGCAGCAGCGCTGGCGCGAGCGGCATGAGAGGGAGGGCACCCTCTATGATGCTGTTGCTGTCGTTGAAGATGTCATCATTGGCAGGTAACTTTCAGTTTGCCGGTGACTGTCAATGCGTAAAGGATGACTGCAAGTCAGCTTATGCACTGCTGCTGGTGACCTTGCTGCTTTGCCAGTCATGATCAGCTGAGACCTTGAGTGTGTTCATGATTTGACTTGCTGCTTCTTTGGCTTTGGTGACCTGCAGCAGCAAGTTTTGATTGTGTGTGCCATGTGTCACAGGTGCATTGGAGCAACAAACAAGGCCCTGGCAAAGAGGAGGGCAGCTGAAGATGCCCTCAGGATCATTGCACAGAAAGAAGCTGCAGTGGCAGCTGCTGCTGTTGCCCAGCAAGCTGCAGAGCTGCAGGCAGCTTTAGCTGTGCCTGGAATGGAGAGTATGGCTCCTGTCAGCCCATCAGCATCACCACCTACTGAAGATGCAGCAGCAGCAGCACCTGCAGCAGATGTCACCTGACATTCACTGCCGATAGTAAACAATGTGTAGTGCATAGATAGTTGGTCTAACTTGGCAGTCCAAGACCTAAGTAGCACATGTTAGCTAACAAAAAAGCTGGAGAACAGTCCATGCAGTATCCACGTGGATGCAAGCTGCTGCAGCAATTTCCGGCCTATGGGTGGCTACTAGTACCTGTCACCATGATCATATGTACTGATACTGAAGCAGTGTCCGACTTTGACCCGTGTGGTCACAAGAGATCCAAAACTGCACATGCGTTTGACCGCAGCAATGCTGAAGTTACCAACTCTGGGCACGCTCTGGACAAAGAATGTAAAAGACTTTTCACTCAGCCCCTTGCAGTTTCGAGTTGCTGCACATCATGATGCACAATGATGTCTTTGAAGACAGCTGACATGCTTTAGTTCAACGACTGACAGCGGCTGAGTCAAGGTAGGGCAATGCATTATTTTGCATGTGCGGCTGCGAAAGGACTATGCTGCAGCGCCGCAGTGAGCACTGTACTTTGCCATTTGATGGCGAATGAGTCCTCATGCCATTTGCATGTACAAGCACAAGCTCCCATGATTAACAATCATCACATCTCAGACACACGTCTCCAATTGGCAATATACATATAGTGTTGCCATACATGCATGCACGCAGCTTATTTACAGACAACACAAACATCCTTTAAGAGTGGCCAAATTGTGCTAGACAGCCTTTTTAGCTGGAAGCGCCCCCCAAAACCTGGCTTTGTCATTTCACACTGCATTGCTTGCAACTGATGCAAGATATCAACTATACCCAGCATGCCACACACTGCCTCAGTCATACATTTGCTGTCTAGAGTCAGGCTGCTGAGCATGCGCCAACGTCCTTGAATGAGGTGACCAATGGCACATTGGTCAAGATCGTTGCAGCTCAAGTCTAGCTCGTCAAGAAGAGGCCATTGTCCTTGAGCAAGCTTTTGAACTGAAGCAGCATTTAAACTCGGCACACCAGGCAATTTGTACACGTTGCTGTTGATGTGCAATATAGCAAGATAAGGCCAATTGGCAGTGCTCAGGTGATGTGCGGCTGTTGCATCTATGTTGGTCAAGAGCAAGAGCGAAGATAACGAGCGAGGTAAGCCTTTTGCCATGTGAAGCGCAGCCTGTGTGTCCAACTTGTTTGCCCTGATGGTAAAGTTCTCCAAGGATGGCAAGTTGTTTGGCACCAGATTGACAAATGCATCTGACCCAATGTGGGTACTGGAAATGACCATGAGCAACATATGTGGCCAAATCATACCACTGAGCTGTCTCAAAGTGTCCTGTCCTTTGTCAAGAAGTGCTACACCAACACACTGCGACACTGGGGCTTCTTTGCTGTGTTTGGCAAATTGGGACATGGCTGGCAAATGTATCTGACATGGTGCCAGTCCATGGCTGCCAAGATACTTGGTGGCAGGCGTGATATGTATCAATCTTGTCCCGTCTGCATCAGGTGTGCTGCTTGAAAGCATGTCAGCAAGAACCACCCAGTTCCTTCTGAAATGTTGCAGTGATGCTGACTCCAAAGTGCTAGTGGTAGCGGTGATCCACACCACACACAAGGTTGGCCACTGCTGGGGTTGCAGCAGTGTCAAGTGATGAGAGACCGGCAATGTCAACACTGTGACTTGTGTACGAGTCCAGGTGTGGAGGAATGAGCATGTGGCTGAGAGTGCTTTGAGCGATACTGGAGGCAGCACCTCCAGCAGCCGGGGTGCTGCATGGACCACCTCTGAGAGTGTGACAGCAGATCGGGCTGAGCAAACTAGGCTCATCGGACCCTGTTTGCTCAAATCCCTGCAGCAAGCAGGAGCAGTCTGAAACCATATCAGTTCCCAGGAACAGGGGGTTTCGGCCGAATAGAACAGTAGGGCGGTCAAGAGCGGCACTTTTGTCTGAAGTGTGTCCGCTACCTGTTGTTGTCGGACTCAGCTGGACAAGGTGAGCGCACTTATATGCTGTGTTGTACTGCTTGACGGTCAAGCAGAGTGCTTAACTTAGCGCCTCAGCCTTGACCTGCATCAAGACAAGCTTGTTTGTCATCAAGTTAAACTTCAGCCCCTGAAGTTGCCTCCAGAATTCAACTATCGTGAGGTCAAGCAGAGTGCTAAACTAAGTTAGCCCTACTGTTGAGTTAACTTAGCGCAAAGCTTGAGCGAATGCCTGCTTGCCTGGAAAGCGGCAGTGCCGGCAGCGATGCTTTCGCTCGTTGTGTGCTCAGTCAGCCCACCGGAAGTTCTGGTGCAGGTCGTGATGCCTGATCAGCATCTCCCCAGTGTCCTCATTTGTGTTGCTGTCTCAGTGATTGGTCCTTGAAGCATGCTATACTTACTTGCACGCTTTGTGTCACGACTCACAAATGCATTGCTTGTGGTTTGCTCTGGTTGGCAAGGCCTTAGGGTAAGATGCTCTCACTTCTCTGGACATGTGCTGTGCACACTTCAGTGGTCTACCAGGCCTTGTCTTTTGCTGAGCGGTCATCACTCTCACTTCTTTGCTTTCAGCACATTTGTGCTTGTCAAGCATCAAAGGAAAATCTTGGCACAAAAGCAGCTGCTGCCGGTCATAGGGCATATTCTGTGAGCGACTTTGTTACAGACTGGTTGAGCTGCCATCTCAGCCACAGTGCTTGTGCATATCATTGCGGACACCACTGGCATACGAGGCAGAGCCAGCTCACATCAAGCTGCAAATGAGCTCTTCAGGTCACCTATTGATGTGGGTAAGCTGTACAGTGGACTTGCAGTGTATTGTTTATGTAGTTGTTGAGCGCACTGGACCTGGATCAGGTTCATGACACAAGCCCTGATATTCAGATGTGCATGAGCTTCTCTGACAGACACAGTAGCCTTCACTTGATGTTGTTGATTGCTATACATGATAGCTAGGGCGGTGTGTACATGTAGGGCACTGCAGTTTGCAATTGCTAGTAAACATGCAGCTGTTATGCGCACCTGAATAAAACTCGACACGCAAAGTCCAAAAGCAATGACTTGGCCTGTACACGGCAGCAGCTCCATCACGCTTGGGCTTGCAGTGGAATGCTACATAGTTTGGGGTGTCTGCAGCTGTTCAGTTACGTTGCTAAAAAGTCTGCTTGTGAAGGTTTTTCTTTTGGTCCCAGCTATTGTTGATGCCCTTATAAGGTGTTATAACTCAGATGCCCCAGCTGTATGCTGCTAGCACTCCATACTAGGCGCTTCATGAAAATTTGAAACGCATAACCATACAATGCAATATCAATTAACTAAGCCGGAGCTAGTGCCTCAGTGTTTCTCAGGCATCTGTAAGCGACAACCTCTGTGTCCCGTATGGCCTGTATGTGTAGATGCAAAATCTGTTGCTCAAGCTGAACAGTGTACTTGTCTCTAGGTTGATGGTTAAAGTGCAGTTGACTTAAGCAAGACCTGCCAAGAAGCGTGTCAAGCAACCCAGTGACAACTTAGTAATATGGAACTGCATTCCAAACGAGTAAGTAGACGCTGTAAAAATGGTGCAAAACCTTGTCTTGTTCAAGGGAATTTTACCTATGCAATTTTTTCATCTCGGTAACTCTGAATTTCATATTCTTCTTTGTTTCGTTAGGTCAAGGACCCAAAGTAGCGCCCAACCTAGGCTGGTTGTGTGCAAACGTAAGCGCCAGCAGAGAAGGCAGCGGTGATGCCTTCGCGTCGTGTGTACAAAACAGCCATCCGAGAATCGCAATGCAGGTCACAACGTCTGATCAACTGTCATCACACTTGTTGCTGCCTTGACGACTACACGTTTCAGCACGCGGCGTCTCCGTGTCCGTGTTGAGTATCCTGAAGTCATGACATGTTCGCACATCAAGCGAACATGTCATGACTTCAGGATACTCACCTTGTTCGCTTGATGTGCGATGTCCATCCAGTTCTTCTGACATGTCCGCCAGGTATGTGATTTGCACACCTGAGCAGTCTACTGGGCCTTGGCCTTCAGAGTATCTGTCACCATTCGACGCCATGCCTTTAGGCTGCCGCAAGGTGTTTATACTTTTGGGTCAACCAAGCCAAGCATGAAACTGTTACCAGCAGCTGCTAGTGTTGGTGCATATTCCCTATATCACTATGCTTTGTCCTCAAAGTGGCTCAGCGGCCATCTCAGCCAATGGGTAACACAGGTAATCTTAGCTTCAATGGCAGGGTTCTTTGCTTTAACTTCGGACATTGGTGCAAAACATGACTGCATTTCTAAATGCAGCTTCCTGCAAAACAAGTGAAATGGAGCCAGAGACTGAACACTAACTAGATTCAGTGCTTTCGAAGCTGCTGTGCCTGTGTATGAGCGCTTAGACTGGCTTGATTTCAAACAGCTTGTCACATATACAATTCAGATGCCACCACGACTTGTCAGAGCGCCAGGTTGGCTTCTGAACAAGTAATTTGCAAACCCACAAGCCAGGTATAAGCAACTTGAATGCTGTGGCTCTAAACAAGTCTATGACAGTTCAGGGCAACTCATATACACTGGGTATGCAGGCTGGAAATCAGAGCGGGACTCAAGCATGCCAATACGTTGCTCATAAGCCCTTACCATTGCAAATAAGCTTGCATTGCTAAGGTACCGTAAGGTATGCAACACAACACGAACTAAATCACCTGGACTGCACCAACTTTTGACATTGCTTGGCACTGCGCCGCTTCAAGTCATTGCAATGTCAGATGTACGGCTATGTACAGAGGCTCATATGATATGCCGGCTCATGCGTATGCATGGGAGCCAGTACGACACGTGATCATGATGATAATGACGCGGTATTGGACAAAGATGAAGCAGTGTGGCATGGTGCAGAACAGCAAGATTGAGCATGGGCAGACGCGCACAACCAAATAGCAGGTGAGTCTTGATCTGTGCAACAAGTGGGTTTTGAATGTCTTGAAAGCCAGTCGCTGTATTTGTTGTCAGAGTCAAGACATGTAGCTTGCATGTCTGTTGAGTTGCGCACTTGACGAGCATTTGCTCAACATCATGGTGAGGAATTGAGTGGACTCAGGCTGGCAAGTGCAGTAATCTCGCAGTGACCATTTTTGCTGACTGTTGTACTCTAAGTAGCCATTCTACTATGCTGCTTCGGGCTCTCTCTGTTCAATACTCACACAGGGTGATGAACAGAGAAACCCTATGTAGCATAGTAACTTAGTGACAATAGTAACAAGGCTACAAGTCTCAACTGCAGTACAGCCAGCCCAATTTGACATTATTTTGTTTGTATAAGTAGCACTTTTGGGTTCATGGTGTGAGTGGAATACAACGCCGTGAGTGACATAACAGCTTGACTACTCCTTATTGAAGCTAGTATTCGTCATCTTTGTTGCCGTTGGTTCTTCTCACAATCTTTGATTAAATGAGATAGAAGCAGGGAAGGCAAAGTAAGCATGGAAAAATACAACAGCAAGTGGGCTTGCATGGACTGCGCAGCATGCTAGCTGTCCATATGACTTTAGTACATAGCTCATGGCTGAATTGGTATAACTCATGAGTGATTAGGAAGGAGGGTCTGGCATGGTCTATGTAAACCCTAAACCCTAAACAGTTAGGTCAGTTGGCACACTGACCCCAGACAGAGCAGCATTGTCCAAGCTTTGCAAGCGACCCCACACAAAGCCGCTGGCATAGTCTGAACCCTGCCACAAACCCTAAACCCTAAACTGTAAACCCTTGTAACTCTGAGATGCAGACGTGTTAGCGCTGCATGGTTGTATTGTTAGACATAGGTAACTGTGCCAACAAAAATGAACTTCGGTACTGAACCATACATGTGTGAACTGATCTCAGCAATCGCCGCAGTGCCTGGCTGCTTTCCCAACTGAAAACGAAGCCATTTGGCTGTGGGGTTTGCTTGCAAGCGCTCAACAGTTTGCTTGCAAGCGCTTGCCTGTGGACTTCAAAGCCAAATTAAGTTGAAAATTTCAGTTGGAAAAGCAGTCAGAAAAAGTTAGCTTTCAAAACAATGTTGACTGCATCTTGACCATCCATACTTCTACATCACCAGTCTGCAAAGCTGGGCATATCACGCACAACCTAGACGCTTTGGAAAGTACTGGTGTGTCATGATGACCATCCTGGTGGTCAGACGACTTGAATTTATGTGATTGGTAGAGAAAACGAAGTCTTGCCCAGCAGATTAAGTTTGATGTAGCTATTGTTGTTGTAACTACATAGTGCATACATGTACACTAATCTAGTTGCTGCTGGCCAACTTCTTTTGTGTCTGGCCTGAACTTTGTGTCCAGCCATCATCCAGTGGTTGTGGGCCTGGCAGCAGTGGCATCTTGTTGTTGAATCTGCTTTTCCCTGCTTTGCTCCTACCATTGCTCCTACCATTGCTCCTACCATTGCTCCAATTGTCAGCAGTGGCCTTTACAAAGGCAGGGCCACTGCTGATACTAGGAGCAATTGCCGGTGCTCTCAGCTGTGATAGAAACTGAGCCATCGGTGCTTCCTCTGCTTCATCTGGAGCCTCAGGCACAACATTTGTGCCTGAAGCTCCAACAAATGTGGAAGAGGAGGCAGTGGCCCCAGTGCCACCTGCATCACATGCGCCACATACATCACATGTGCCACAAGTGTCTGTTGGCGGTGGCTGATTCATTTGCTGGATGGTCTGGCAATTCAGGGCAGTTCCTGTATCTTAGACATGTCGTGACGATGGAAGCTGACATTGCACATGCTGTCATACTGCATGTGTCCCATACACCTGACTAGAAGTTATGAAAGCAACAATGTGGGGTTGAATTTGCTGCAAGTAAACTTGCCCGGATCAGCCTTTGCCTTCTGCCAACAAAAAAACACAAATGAAAGAATGTTGCATAGCCTGAGCTGAGTAGAGAGCATCATCAATCATGCACTACTCAGCTCAGGCTCTACACCAATTCTTTTCTGAAGATTATCTGGTACAATTCAGAGGCTAGTCCATGGGCACACCATGCATTGCTGTACAGACCTTGCAATGGGTAAAGGGATTTGTAGGAATCTGCGTGCGTCTCGTCTTTGAATGTACTGAGGACCAAAAAATGTAGACCCCAATTGGGTCTTGCAAATGGAAAGGCGAAAATGGTAGCTCAACAGGCGGTCCTGCTAGCCGGACGTTAAATGGCTTAGTGGTTAGAGCATCCGCCTGTCAGGCGGAGGTCTTGGGTTCAAACCCAAGCCTTGCAGATTTGTTCGTCTGTTAACAAGCCGTTTTCGGCTTCCTCAGCTTCTGAGGCCAACGGATGATACACCTGCTCATGTTATCTAATCGAATGGGGTAATATACTTCCCGTCAAAAGGCGCGGTGCCTATAACAACCCGGGGATGGTCCCGTCAACACCGAACATACCCCGGTCGACCTAGCCGGCCTGTCAAGGAATATAGGTACAGGTTTGTCCTGGAAGAAACATCATTACACGGGCTTAACGGCCTCGGGTTACGTTCAAGCCGCCGTGCGCGTTCCCGTTATCACGCCTAGCGGCGTAAGATTTTCTTTTCTTTCTAGCTCAACAGGCTGCCTTGCATGACAATATCACAGTGACTAAACCTGCTCATTCTGAGAAGTTGAGTTCTAGTGTGATGCTGGATCACATACGCTGCCTTTGCGGCATTGAGACACAGCGTTATCCTCCCTGCTGCTTTGCATCATCAATGCAACAATAAATGCATACTACAAACGTCAGTCCAGACTGGTCACTTTTATTCACAATGTTGAAATACATGTGTTGTACTGACAAATTTGTCACTCTTGCTTTTATTCATATTGTATGTTACTGTTGTTACATATACTGATAATGCTTTGCAAAAGTGTTACTCTGAATACTTGCAGGAAGTTGCATCTCAGGCGGCTAGGAGGCTGGTCCTGGAGGAGGGGTACCGGGTGGATGGCAGGGGGGTCACAGACATGCGTCCTATCTGGAGCAGGGCTGGTTGCCTACTCAGGGTTGATGGAAGTGCCCTCTGTACCTGGGGCAAAACACAAGCCCTAGCAGTCACAATTGTTGCAACCCTAGGTGAGCTTCATCTTGCAGGCCGCATATCATGCCCTAGAGTGACTTGCTGAGCGCACTTGCAAGTGCCCTTCTCACCATGAGCCTCTGGCAGAGCAACAACGTTTACAGTACATGTGCAAGTTCTGTCTGCACACCAACACCATCGCCCAGAAGCTGCAGAAGAGGGCATGGCAGATCAGCGCTTTGATCTGCAGCAGCAAACAAGGTTGCAGTTTACAGCACCTTGTCTGCGCTGTTTGTTCTTTGAGTGGTAACTGGTGTGTCTGGCACACAACAAGATGTGTTGCAGCGGTCAGTAGCCCACTGGCAGTAAGAGGAAAGCCAGAAAGAACTCCGAAATCTTTCATGTTACGTATAGAGTAGTACATAGGCTGCAACCCTGCTTGCCACCTGCAAGCGCATCCACTGAAGTCACAAACGCATTTGCACTCTGAACACTATAGCTTCTGTTCAGCCTTTTCAGTGTTCATGGCTGTGCAGCAGCTCATGTATTCAGAGTGCAAGCATGTGGCAGACTGGCTCATCTGCGCTCAATTGTCTAACTCACAGATCTGCTGAAAAGTTTGGATTCAGATCTTCTGAAGAGTTTGCTTTCAGCAAATGGTGCATTGCTTCCAACACCTGGTTGCAACCATGATGCAGTCATGACAAGCAGAAAGTAGATGCTTGATATGATGTAAAGTTCACCAAATATACAACTATACTTAGTCATGGTATACAATGGAGCTCCCATCAGAGGATACAGACATCTTGCAAGACCAAGTACTTGTGGCGCACACCAACATCCTGAGGGAGGAGTGTGGGATTGCATGTGCTTGTGGCGCACACGCAATGCCAGGCACTCATTCAGAATGCTGGTTGCAATGAGCATAAACATACCTGTGTGTCTATATTTTCTAACAGAGTGGTTGTTGATGACAGCATTGATGAGGTCATGCTGCTGTGCTGAGCTCTTGTCACATTTTTTTATGATTGTGATTGTGCCTGGAAAGCTGCCATCATGCTACATGATGTGATTGTGCCTAAAAAGCTACCATCATGCTACAAAATGTTGATACCTGTAGACTTGGAGGGTCAATGCTCCCACCCCTTGAGCTTGTCACACATCATCACACGGTAGGGTTCTTGCTATTTGAAGGTAAATTCAGCTGCTTCTTGACTATCAGCCTGTACAGCTGTTTTGGCTGAAGCAGCTGGACCTCGAGTCTGCTGACTTTGCCTTCATAGATCAAAAGCCCGGTCACAAATGATGTTGACATGCATGACATATGCCATGACTAATTCTGCATCAGTACTGCATTAGTACTGCATAAGCTAGTAAAATTGCCTACTGGACAGGAAATGACTAGTCAGTATTTGAGATATAAGCAATGACACTTTCAGTACAGTACAAGTAACTTGTACAAGTTCAGTACACGTACTGAAAGTGTCATTGCCCATACCTCAAACACTGACTGTTTCCTTGGCTCCCTCAACCTGGCTCACTCAGCTGAGTATCAAGTAGCACATGTGCTACTTAAGCGTCAGCTGTGTTAGCCAGGTTGCCTACGTCTTTGCCAAGGCTGATCTAGCACAATTGCAGCTGCTGCTAGTATTCCTATGGGCACAAAATAGCACATGCACGCAGCCTCTAGTTGGCATGCTGGTTACTATAACTGCAGGCCTGTCTCTGCTTGTGGCTCCCCCAACGTCTGTAGCACTCATCCAGTTGGACGCTGGAAAGGCTGGTAACTCAGAGGTGGAGTATGTTGTGCAAGCATAAGTTGTTACTAACCTATGCCAGTACTGCTGTACAAACTAACTGATCCAGTCATATTCACCTCAGCAGGAGTTGCACATCCTTCGGCAAATACTGATACTTGGGCGTCAGATGCATTAGCTTGTATGAGAACACACAGTCTGAAGCTGATGCTGCTGCAGACTCTGTTGTCAGCACATATCAGAAATGCTGTCATGGTCCGCAAGTGCGGCTGCAATTTCTCGCTGCTGCTAGCGCTTTGCAGTGCTTGCTCAGTCACCTGCAGCTGCAGCAAGTGACGTTTTGTTCAGCTCTGCTTTGATGCAAAGCTCAACACACCATCGGTTGTTGCATCTGCAGTTCCATACTTTGCATACTTGCAAATTGTATAGCCTTTTTCTTATACAATGTCTGAAGTCCTGCCTTGCTCTGCCCTGCCCTGCCCTGCCCTGCCCTGCCCTGCCCTGCCCTGCGCTGCCCTGCCCTGCCCTGCCCTGCTACTAGCTCTCTAGACACAGAAATCTGCTCTGCAGCACAGGCCGCTTGCTGCTTTGCAGCTACATCTATGCCTGAGAAGCGTCGACTTGTAACAACCCAGAGGCCATTTGGTCCAGCAACAACTTGTAACCACACAGCCAATACCAAGCTTGCTTTTGCAGGGCTGTTGACTACAAGAGGGTGGCAAGTACCAAGCTGTCCCAGGTTGCTGCGCATTTGGTGAAGCGCTTCTGGTGTTGACGTTATACCAATACTGCAAGACATGGGCAAGACTGTTGGCATACCTCAGGTGCGTCTTCAAGCTTGAGTTGCACTGCCACGTTACTTGGGCTGTTCTCAATTTTGAGCCGTTGCAAATTCAGTGATCTTGGTGGCCAAATAAAATTCAGACTCTGGGCAATGTTGTTGTGAATCTGCAATTGAGCCAGACTACAAACACACTTACAGTCAAATGAGATTCATGCCGCACAGCAAGAAGCTGTGTGTGAATCTCAGCTAACCGAGTTGCAAGCAAGCATGCAGATGGTAGGCAGCCAGGTTGTTACACTGTGTACGATGTCCAGAACATGGCATGCTGGGCTGTCAAGTCTAATTTGCTGGGTCCCGGTCATAGTGCACACCTCCCCAAGTAGCTTTCCTTTCAACCACAAGTGCATACATTTAGTGGCTGATCAGAAATATGCCCATGTAGCTGAAAAGTGGTGACATTCAGTTTGTACAACATATATCCAAGGTCGTGCCTTTCCAGCTACAAGAGCATATTTCAAAAGAAGTCTTGAGCAGCTAAGGCATACTTGCTGGTGATCGTGCTTATAATATTACGCACATGTGACAGCTCACTGCGCATCTATTCAGATGATAGTGTCAACGGTCTGAAAGCCCTTGGCTACATCAAATTCATCATGCACCTCAAGCAGAGATACATTGTCAGAAGCAGCAGGGCAGAGATCCGTACAGCAGAAATGGTAATCAGATGCTTCATTCATCCCATGTGCTTCGTGTGGCACGGCTCAGTATTGGCTGCTGTCAGATTCTGGCAACCCACTCTGGAAAGCCTCGTGCAATGAAGTCTGATTCATGAAACATGATCTGACTTTTCACCCAGCTCCTGATCAGAATATGGTGCAAGCCATGCGCCCTCTTGCAGCTGACTTTGAGGCTTGCAAGCATCGCGCAGCAGCAAGTCAGCACAACGGTTGCTTCAACAACATGGTCACACATCATGCTTGGAACACTTGAGACACTTTGTGTGACTGTATTGCATCACACCTGACAGCATGCATTGCGACATCTAGTTGGGGGCTCAAGTCTCAGTTGACCTATCTGTCATATCAAAGCTGCACTGACTCACAGTAGGAGCACAATGACATCAGGAGCATGTGTCTATGCATGTGATGGAACAGTCACTGTGACAAGTTGACAGCTGATCCTATACCCCTTATATAGAGAAGAAGAAGAAGAGCCAAAGGGTTGATAATAGGCGCTTTCTTGTTAGATTTGTGACAGCAAGGCCTGCCCCTTGATTGTTACGCAGCTGTCACTCAAGCATGTCATCTCAAACTGCTGTTGCAATATGGATGGCAAAGCTGACCCTGCTAACCTTGCAAACTTGCTGACATTTGACGCATGTTTTCAAAGTCTGCAAGGTTTTGCAGGGTCAGCCGTCGGACCATGCCTTTTGATGTTTGCTGTTGGAGTCAGCTAAAAGCATGCTTGCATTTCATTTGTGCCTCACATGAACTTGCTCAATGAGGCAGAACTGTATGCAGAATTGTACGCTCTGTATGCGATGCATACATATGCACAATGTGTCATGAAGCCGCAGCCATGGAACTAGCTATGGCGTGTGATCAGAAGCTCAGCAAAAGCCTGCCTGCAGTATGGCAGCCACACATTCTTGAGCATGCGTGGCTGCTGTACTGGAGGCATGACTTCATAGCACCAAATGAGATGAAACAACCTGCTTTGTAAAAATGTGACATCTACTTGGAAGATCTTTGGCTTGAGGCATACAGTTGGCCATGGCCTGCTGCAGCTGATCTGATTCTTTGTTCACAAGATCTACACCTGTCACGCAAGCCTTGATATGCAGAGTGACTTCATCAGCAGAGTCTGGCTGCTCAGTACCACTGGCATGCAACTCTTCAAGAAACTCTCGTTATGACAAAGACTGAGTGTCACTGTGGTGCTTTGCCTGCAAATCTGCAAGCCAGCCATCATTACTATCACAGTCTTTGTCAGCTTTAGAGGCAGTAATCAGCATAACTGAAGAGGTCTGCAATTGGCACGAGACGATTTGAGGTACTATGCTGAACAACCTTCTCTTCTAAGTTCAGTATGTATGAAAGGTCTGCTCTGCATGCAGTTTACCCCAGTAGTGTGACCTGCATTTCTTCATCAGCATTATTGCCCTGCCATAGCTGAGCGGAAATGATATGCTGTAGAGTAGAAGCACAATCCAAATGCATTCGTTCCTCTATTGGAGTGAGGAAACAAGCTCACAGCTAGTTCTTTACCTCACGTAGCAAAAAGGCGCCAAACGCTTCTGAATCATCCAGCAATGTGTACACTTTCAGCCAGCAATGTGTACACTTTCATCTGCTGTAGAGAGGCTTATTTCAACAGCAGATGAAGTGTTGACATTGTTGGGATGAGCGTGCAGGAAATAGGACTAGGGTGTCAAGATGAGACCATAAGCTTTGAGAATGTTGCAACTTTGCTGCAACTTGTCCCTCTCATGGCTCCTTTCCTTGCACTGCGCTGCACTGCAGGAGTAGGAGGCGTGGAAGGGAGGAATGCACTGTCAGGGTCCTGATAGCGGTTAAAGTTCAGGAGCCATACCACACGACATTATCTCTTTAGTTGGTTTAGACATACGTGTATACATGCATGCTTCAGCTTGCAGTAATGCTCAGTCTGCTGAGCATTTGTGGCCTGACCGCCAGGCAGTCTTGAACTTGTCAAGCCTGACTTCTGTAGCAGAGTGTGTGCATGCACAGACCAACTTCAGCAACTCAAGACATGTCAGGCCTTGCAGTGCTGATCTGGGTCCTGGTATGCATGCACCACACGCTGCGCTGCGCTGTCTTGCCCTCCAATCTGCCGCTGCTGCAGTGCTTGGCCGTTGCAGTTTGTGGTGTACAATCCAATGTACACCTTTCTGTGACAAATAATTGTTTGTGTAAATTTTGTTTAGAGCTTTCTTCTATCCATTTTGGAAAAGTGTGTACTATCGTTTCAATCTATTTTATTGTACACACAGTTGTTGCCATTTGCTGCACATCTCCTTGTGCCAATAGTGCCAATGCAGCATCTGCAGTTGCAACTAGTATTCAGTTAGGACATTGGTGTGCATTTCTCATCTGATGCACACCTCTCCCCTGGCTGAACACTGGAAATTTGGCAGCGCTGTAATTTTCACACCTTCAGACCCAGATGTACAATAGATAGAGTCAATGTGACATGTTCATGCATACATGCCACCTGCTGGACCCTGCCCTGCCCTGCCCTGCCCTGCCCTGCCCTGCCCTGCCCTGCTACTAGCTCTATAGACACAGAAATCTGCTCTGCAGCACAGGCCGCTTGCTGCTTTGCAGGTGCATCTATGCCTGCGAAGCGTCAACTTGTAACAACCCAGAGGCCATTTGGTCCAGCAACAGCTTGTGACCACATAGCCAACACCAAACTTGCTTTTGCAGGGCTGTTGACTACAAGAGGCTGGCAATCACCAAGCTGTACAGTCATGTCCCAGGTTGTCGCGGCCGCGCATGCGCATTTGGTGAAGCGCTTCTGGTGTTGTACCAATACTGCGAGACATGGGCAAGACTGTTGGCACGCCTCAGGTGCGTCTTCAAGCTTGAGTTGCACCGCAGCTATGCTTGGGCTGTTTGTAGGCATTCGTTGTCAAGCCTTGCACATTTCGATCTTTATGGCCCAAATGCAAATGCACACACAGACTTTGCACAATGTTGCTGTGCAAAAGCTCAAGCTGCAAGTGAGCCCAGAGTACAAACACACTTACAGTCATATATTAATCATGCAACACAGCAAGAAGCTGTGTATCAAATTCAGCTAACCAAGTTGCAAGCAAGCATACAAATGGTATGCAGCCAGGTTGTTACACTGTGTACGATGTCCAGAACATGGCATGCTGGGCTCTCAAGTCTAGTTTGCCGGGTCCTGGTCATGGCGCACACCTTCCCAAGTAGCTTTCCTTCAACCATACAGTTATTGGCTGATCAGAATTGTGCTCTTGTAGCTGAGAAGTGGTGACATTCAGTTTGTACTACACAAACTCAAGGTCATGCCTTTCCAGCTACAAGAGCATGTTTCAAAGGAACTCTTGAGCAGCTAAGGCATACTTGCTGGTGATCGTGCTTATAATATTACGCACATGTGACAGCTCACTGCGCATCTATTCAGATGATAGTGTCAACAGTCTGAAAGCCCTTGGCTACATCAAATTCATCATGCACCTCAAGCAGAGATACATTGTCAGAAGCAGCAGGGCAGAGATCCGTACAGCAGAAATCACCAGAGCCACAGACCCCAAAAAAAACTATGGGCACATCTGTACAACTAGGAGCTGGAATAGCACAATGTCACAACTACTGAGGGACAGATGTTGCATCTGTGCCTTCTGCTGCATTGCATGCAGGACAGATATTACATCTACAGTGGCCTGCATCTGGTCTGTCTAGACAGATGTTGCATCTGTTTTTGGCTACTATGGATGCTGGACAATTCTGGTCTGTCATTGCAGTTCAGATGCAGCATCTAGTCTTGTGCATCTCCTTCTCACCGCTCTATTTTAACACTTCACTGCCTAACATCATTGAATGTGCTGTTGACACGCGTGCGTTTGCGTGTCTGGATACACTGTGATGTCCACAGTGTCACTGCCCAGAAGCAGATCTCTAGAGCTTCTGCATCAGCCGTATGGCGTCATTCAGCAGCTTGAGCAACAGCAACAATCTCTGCAGGTGATGTCACTGACTTGTTCCAATGCAGTCTATTGGCCTCAGGTTTGCAACCTCATAGAATCAATGACTAGCAACAGGCCGTCAAGCTTGCCTAATTATCATGTCAGCAAGGCTGCTTGTCGGAGGCAATAGAGACGTTGAACAAACTCCATGCTGCCTTTGCATGCAGGCTAAAGCAGCCGAGTCCCAGTAGTCTTCCTGTGAGTTGCAAGACTAGTTGAGCCAGCTTTCCAAGAAGCTGAACACTGCACAAGGCAAGGCTGCAAGCTTTGCCAGATTGCATGCAGAGGCAAAAGAGCAGTTGCGGCAGCAAGCCACCCTTCTGGACCAGGTATGATGCTCTACATAGATGTATTGTATAATATATATGATCAACTGAGGGCTAGGCTGAGCGTGCAACAGCCATGGGGCTTGCCTGTGCTCATTATCAGCTCAGCAGTCAAAGGTCATAGGTCAGCACAATTGCAACACACACGACAATACTACAGCACTG
>JAABUP010000845.1_pt1 | contig 66007 bp, 71 predicted proteins | sample 5559201 | NCBI WGS metagenome assembly JAABUP01 (sample SAMN10711887, study PRJNA513373) | rock metagenome | isolation source: Antarctica rocks | place: Antarctica
AATGTTTAACCCTTTGAAGGAGGGTTGCAATGCCCATTTGCGTAATGGTTACTTTTGTATGTTGGGGGGGGGGGCAAGGTCTGTGTCTCAACTGGCAGGTAGAGAAGGGATCTGAGGGAAGAAGCAAGCAGCTTATCAGGTGTCAAGGTCTGCTTGCAATCAGGGAAAGTGTACAGCCATAGCTATTCACAGATGAAACATACCATGGTCTCAAATATACTGATCAGGCAGCTTGCGGCGAAGAAAGATCTCTAATGCAGAGCAAGATTACATTGAGACACACCAGGCAAAAGCTGTAGAATGTAAGGCTGGTCAGATTTTACTTGTCTGGCTGAGGCGCTTACAATTCAAGGCAAACCTTTTGAGGGCAGCGGCTGATATTGTCTAGTGTTGGCGGCCAGAGTTGACTTGAGTTGCCATGCAGTTGCTGAGGTAGAACTGCCATTCACAGGCACAGAGTTACAACCATGTAAGGCACGTATCAGCGCACCTGGGGAAGTTCATTTCACCAGGGAAGAGGCCAAAGGTCTCCCGGCTGCCTCTCATGTAGGCTGCAGGGAAGACGCTGCCCACCACCGCTGCAAAGGGCATCAGGCTCCAAGACTGGAACTGCCTCACCCGCCTGTTCACTATGTCCCCTGCCGAGAAAGCATCTGCTGCTTTGGAAATTACCTGCATCACGCAGCTCATGTTTAGGTGCAGCATGAGGCTGCATGACGGGTGTCGCATCACCTGTCTGTGGAGTATGTGCTCTAGCAGGAAGTGAATGCTGCTTTTGCAATGAGCTGCAATGGCGATCATGTTGCAGTGACAATGCATTAGAGCAAGAGGTGGCAAGCTGAAACAAGTTGCTCTGCTGTTTGCTGCTCATTGTGTGCGAGAAAGATATCCTGAAAAGTCTATTTCCTGCACACAGTAAGGGTGAGATGTGCTGAAGGCACATCAGCTGTACAGCCCAGGGCAGGTCAGAGCTCCGCTGTGAGCCCTCCAACAGCAGATCCAGTGCTGTGAGGGTCAAGCAGTTTCACATACACCTGGCAAGCGGGCTGTGCAGTAGGGGACATGCTGCTGTCATACCCACATGACAAGCAGGCAGTACAACAACTGGGTCATAACATGGTAGAGGCATGGCCTCACCTGCATCCGCATCTGGTCATTGGTGGCGACAACAGGGCGGTGGTTGAGGTAGTTCTCCTGTATGAGCAGGGGGACGAGGTCCATGTCTTGGAAGACCAGGTCAGACTGAGTGCCCAGGCTGAGATGCTGAGCCTCCATGGACAGCAGCTTGCGTGCTGCTTCAAAGGGGCTCATCTCAAAGTCCTTACTAGTACCCATCTTGTTCTGCGCCACAACTGGGGACTGTTGAAATGCTGTTCGCTGCTGATAACAACAATAGCAAACGTCTTGCTGTCAGCACAAGGGGGCATTGTTGAGAACCCTGTTCTCTGCTGAAAACAGCAATAGCAAACACATAGGTGCTGTCTGTTCCGGCAGAGTGCTACCAATCTAAAGTTTGCAGACATGATACAAGCCAAGGGTCTGTTAGGGAAACCAAGCAAGGCAGAATGTATGACTTGTGACCACATCCAGCATTCCCGGCAGGAGGCGTCACACCTCTGCATGCTTGCACCTTAGCAGGCTCCTCAAATATGGAAAGAAAAGAACACACTACACCTTTTGGCTTCAATTTACTGAGAAGCCAAGTATCATACCGGGCTGCCCAGGGTCTTCAATGCTGTCTGATGATGATGAAATGGTGTCAAGCAAGCAGGGTACAGCATGTCCTCATAGCATCCATAAACAACACCTAGCATGTGACATCTGTTTGCTGAGGGGGGGATTGACACACCTTGACCTCATCGTAAGAGAGGGCTCGGCTGCTGAGTCGCACCATCTGGAGCTGACCCAGGATGAGCCTGATGTCAGAGTTGGCGCCCTCCACCAGAGCCTCTAGGGTTGACTCATTCACCTGCAGGCCCTCCCTCTGGCAGATCTGCATCATCCGTTTTGAGATCTGCTGCCTGGTGGGCTTCCTACACAAGCACACACAGAAGTGAGAGAACAGTTGCCAATGATTGGTTTCAGAGGTTATGCTCATGGAGTAACCCCATTTGTTGCAGGCTCTCCTGATGGCAGACCTGCGCCATGGTGGTTGATATCTGCTGCCTGAGGGGCTTCCTGCATTGGGTGCGACTAGTGTGACTACTTTAGCAGCTGCAAATCGGCCAGAAAAGCCTCCCAACTTGTCATGCCAACAACACTGAATTAACAGGTGCCGTGGATCAATTTGGGTCTGTATGAATTTGACATGACCTTATTTGCTCTTGGGCCTACCTCCTGCCAGAAGGCGCAGACATTGCACAATGCATATTGCTACTCTGGCAGCTTCCTGCAAGTAGCACACATTACAAAGAACAAGGTGGGTTTTGTCGTTTGTCGCTTGAGGCTAGCACATGCTGCATGCTGTCCTGTGTAGCAGACAGGCATTGCAACGGTTCATGCATCTTGTGCATGCAAACCTGCAGTGGTGTGGCATGACATACTACGCGCACACAACACTTTACCTCTAGAAACTATCAGGCTGGCTCAGACTGCCTCTAGGAGTCTGACCAACGTGGAACCTGCAATCGTGAGGAAAAGCAGCTAGGGGCATTTGGCGCTCACCTGTAATCCAGCTCGATGGTGTGGTTGCGCAAGGAGCGCAGCTTCTGGTTGTACTTGTCATTGCAGATGCAGATGATGGGCACCTTGCTGCGGTGGATAGACTGGATCAGCTCTGAGACACCACCTCGGTCACCCCCTGACATCCCATCTACCTCGTCCATGATCAAGCAGATCTGCATCAGTGACACTGGTCTCGATTGTGCATGGCCTGAGATGCAGGTTCCTTGCTGTACAGTCAGCAGAGTAAACCATGTTGTGGTATACTGGCTGCAGAGTGCTGGGAGGATGTGCCATGCTCAGAGCATGTGCCGTGTTTGCATCATCCATGCCGGTTGATGTTCTGGGCCATCTCATGCATCATCTAAGCCAGCCAGACTGCTGTATCTGTTGCTTGACACCTCAGTAACAACTTAGTACATGAATACAGACAGGACAGCTGTTGGTGTTTCCATCTGTGATCACCATTCTCATACTTGTGGTCAGCATCCCCAAAAGTGACTTTAGCACATCTGTAACTGCATACTTGCCTGATGAGACAGATGCAGCTCACGCTATGCAATGCAGGGCAACAGTCCAATACAGAGCGCAGCAATGCCTGAGGACTCACCTTCTTGGGTTTGTGATCCGCCCCCATGCCAATGGCTGTATTGGTGGCCAGCTCCTTGATGCTGTTGGCCAGCTTGGCTCCCACACCCTTCAGCGCGCTGTTATCAGCCTTGTTGCGAGTGTCACTGGCATTCACCTCCACCGGAGTGAACCCCAGCTCCCTGTGACACACTACAAAGTTGCTTAGCATGGCTGCATCGCCTGCCTCTGTGCAGGCAAATCTGATCAGTTGTGCCTGCACAGTTCCTTCTGAATCGTCTGCACGGCTGCAAGGGGTGGCATGCAGTTCTACTTATCATGGACACCATCGCACCTGGAACATTAACGCAAAACATGGCGCTTCAGCCACATGTGGATGTCATGTTACATGAGGGAACCTCAGTGCAGGACCGATGCATACGACATCAACAAATGCAGAAGCACGATGCAGCAACAAAGCATTACAGCAATGTCAAGGTTGGGTGCGAGCAAACAAATGGCTGCCAGCTGCTGCCTTGTGGTAGCATGCACACCTGCTGATGATGCTGGCAGAGCTGGTCTTGCCAATCCCCGGAGGCCCATTCAGCAAGATTGCCTTCTTGGACATATCCTTTGGCTTGCCCCCACCCCGGCCCTTTGCTTCACCAGGCTGCTCATGCTTCAGGTGTATTCGCTCCCTGTCACATAGGGTCAAGAATGAGCTACTCCAGTCATGATCCGCAAGATCTGGCTGGCAACTCAACCTGGGTCTGTTGACAAACGCAGTTTGTGGCTTGAGTTGTTATCAAACACATTGCACATCACAAACCACAGCTGGATCAATGCCAAAATTGCCATCAAGCTGTTATGAAACTGCCAGCATTGTCAGGCTGATGCTGATAACAAAGCCACAGCCACACTTACGCACGGCCGCAGCCAGAGACAAGGTAGTTGGTCTTACCAGTCTTGCAGGAATGTTCGCAGCGTGGCAACCAGGGTGCCATTGCCCACTAGCTCAGCAGAGTTGGTGGGCTTGTGCTTCTCCACCCACAGCTGCCCACCAGCATTGGCTGCAGAGCCACCGCCCATGGCCCCTCTGCCACTGCTGCTGGGGCCCACCGAGGCTCCAGAAGACCGAGCACCTACATGCGTTTAAAACCGAATCTTGAGAATTCTGGCCTGAGTGCAAAGCAGAGGAACAAGATGTTGTTTGGCGAGAAACCCTTTTGTGCTGATCAAGATCCAACAACAGGTCCATGACCTGGACAGAGTCAGTGTAGTGTTGGAGCACAGCTTTCTAGACAATTGCAGCACAAGATTTGTGAAACATGTCTTTGTCCTGGGTACACTGCGCACAGGGTTGGTGCACAAGGTCAGTGTCCTGGACAGGATCAGGACAGTATTTTTGTCAAGCATAAGTGTGCTGTGCAAAATCAGCACATGAAATTGTGTACAGCGCCAATCTCCTGGACACAGGGTTGGTACTCTACGCTAGTGTAGTGTGCATGTAGCTGCTACCTCACCGACATTGCACGCGTGTGCCAGCCTGAAGTTAGGCTGCCCTAGTATTGTGCCTTGAAATCTGTTCATCAGCAGCAACTGCTGTGCCGAAAAGACATGAGAGCCAACGCTGTAAGCTTTTCACAAGGCCACTCATCTCACAAGGGCAGAAGGGCAATGCTCAATAAGTCTAATGCAAACAGCACACCTGAAGCTGCCATGGAGCTTGCAGACAGAGCAGCTTTCTTGGCCTGCGCCCCATTTGTAGCAGAGCTCTTGCCAGCATAGAAGTTGCCTGCTGGAATGGCTGCAAGCGCTGATGCTCCTTCTGCTTTCACTTCAGGCTTGGCGGCAGCAGCAGCAGCTGCTGTCTCAGGCGCAGCAGCAACCAGGGAGAACAAGCCGTCTTCATCGAGAAGCTTTGTCCCCTTGTCTGCAGCCTGCATGTCAGTGCAAGCTTCCAGTTTTGAACAACACTGATCTGATCAGGTGCCAACTTGATTGCAGCCTGGAAGATAGAAAGTATCTGGTCAGATGCCAGCCTGATTGCTGACAACAGGGCTGTAAAATGATCAGGCAAGGACATGCTCATGACAATTGTGGCCAACAATAATTGACATCACAGTCTGTAGCCATCATGACTGTCAGTAATAACACGTCGTATTGTAGCACATTATCCTGAAAACACAAGCTGTTTTGGACTCTGGAGTTCAGCATGAAGAGCAATGACGGACGACTGCCAAGGCGTCCTCATATGCCGCTTTGTGATGCAAACGTCAGCTAGCTTCGCTGCATGCTTGGTGGGGCACAGGCAACGTACATGACTATTGGAAGAGAACACCTAATTGGGCAACATCAGGAATGGATTGCAATGAAAGCGCAGGACAAATTCTTGCAAACAGACAGACACACATACAGAGAGGGCTTTGGGTTGCATCAAATCACATGACTAAACTGCCAAAAGCTGACGCATGCCTGGTTGACTTTGGAGTTGCCAGAGTTTTCGCCGACCAGCAGGAAGTCGGTCTTGCCACTGACGCTCCCAGTGACTCTGCCACTGTGCCGCTTGATGTAGTCCTCGGCCTCACCACGGTACAGGGAATCCAGAGTGCCAGTGATGACAAAGGTCTTGCCCTTCAGGCAGTTGGGGTGACCCAGGGGCTTGTCCTGAGTCACACATGCACGTATGTATGTTCAGTATCATGTATGTGTCCATGAGCAGAGAAGTCTGATGCATTACTAAGACCCTGTAAAAGATCAGCAGGTAGTTATGGCAGAGCAGGCTTTCATGCATAGCGGCAGCATCTGATGTACAAAACCACATGAGCGTTTGTAGTCAGGGGTGCATGTTGTGCAAGCACAAACAGCTTGTCTTTGTGAGCAATGCACCCGCCAGTTATGCATGCAATCTCTGTCCTATATAATGCTGACACATTTGTTGTGAGATCCCCTGAGAGACACTTGCGGAAGGCAACAGGCTGGGCACATGAGAGTGGGTTGGCAGACACAAACAGTGCACCATGATCCCAACAGAGGGGGCAGTTTGTTGACGGCGACCGCCAGGCCACATGTGGGAAGCCAAGCTGTCATGATAGCATCAAACATATAGTGTGTAGTGTATGTTGACTTACCAGAATGGAAAAGGTGTCTAAACCCTACCAAGTCTTAAAGACAGTCAATGCAATCAATGCAACAGCCAAGCACCTTTGTCACCACATGCTACCAGAACCAACACCTGACACAGTACAAGGAAAGCCGTACCTTGCTGCCATGCTGAGGAGGGGGTATGCTGTCCCCACCCTGGACGTACCCACCACCCTCCTGTTTCGCCATGACGCTGAACTTGCCTGGCACTTCAGGCAGCTTGGCAATGGCTGCTGCAACCTTCTCCATTGCCGCCACTGTCTCAGGATCATCTGCTTCTGCTGCTGCTTTAGCTGCTTTGCCCTTTGCAGGTGTGGCCTGCATGGCAGCCACTTTGCACTCAGCAGTGTGGGAAGCCGTTGCTTCAGAATGAGCCCTCTAAACAGGCGTATACAGTCACAGTAAGTGGACGGGGATGTGCGTACTCACAGGCTTCACAAACACTTAGTGCAAGACTTCAGGGAGGCAACAGTAATTCCATGGTGCGGAAGCTACATGCAAGACGCTAGCAGACATTGAGTGCAAACCCTTGTGCTGGTTCTTGAGGCGCCTGGGTATGGCCATTGCCAGCAAGCACACACAGTGCAGAAAGAGCTTTGGCTTGTGATGCTGGCTGCAGGATATGGTGGAGGATGCAGTGAGCATGCAGACTGCATTTATTATACAGTATAGAGTTTGTACTATACAGACCCTAAGATAAATAAACTCTGAAGTCTTAAAATAGAGCACAGCCTGCTGAGTGCACAATGCAAGCCATTGATTTTCATGACAGCAGGCAGGCTGTCGTTGTTGCATGCGGCACCACTGTACCTTCTTTGCTGTGGCAGGCTTTGCTGCTGCAGGCTCTGCTTTGCTTGGGGGCAAGTCTGGCACCTTGCGTGCGGTTCCGCTTGCCTTGGAGGCTGCAGCAGGTGTAACAGCCGCTGCCTTCTTGGCTTCTGACTTTGCACTAGAAGTCGTTTGTTGTGGCGCACTGCAGATGCATGAGGTGTTGCCAGGTGCTGTCTGTGACTGGAGAGTTTTGTGCACATGTCCCGCGTGGCTTACCACACCTCCAGCACAACGCAAGTCAAATTGTTGCAGCTAATTTGAATGTGGTCTCTTGAGATGTTGCTGCAAGCCAAAGCACCACAAATTGCAGCCATGTGGTGCGGCACGCGATATTGATTGGGACCTGGTGCAGCAAGCAGCAGTGTAGCACATGCTCCTTTCATGCGATTGTGCAGCGTTGGTTTTCATCTGGCATTTATCCTGCTGCCAAAGGGTGTGCCTGCAGGGCTTGAGACCACAGCAAGGCAGAGAGGCTGTACCTGGCGCTCTTCTGCTTCTTCTTTGCGAGAGGAAGATCATCATCGCTTTCGACATCAAGCTCAAAGTCACTGTCATCAGCCTCCTTGGCAGCAGCAACATCACCCATCTGCAGCATGTGCCTCATGATCAGTCACAGGGCTTAGCATCTCGAGAAGAAGCAGGGCCAGCTTCTTGCGATTTGCTTCCAAGACTAGCAAAGCGAGGAAAGATGGAAGGGCTGCCGAGGACTGTGTACCAGGCTTGATCAGCAAAACAGGTTTGGCATGTCGAAAAGGGAAGATCATGCACCATATGTCAGGTGTGTTGAATGCAGTACGATTTTGCTGCAAGAAATGTTGCTTACTCACTTGAATGCAGACAGGCATTGGTGTCAAGCTACTTTCCCAGGTTCTAGATTGGCTGTGTCCTGGAGACTTACACATTGACAAGACATACCTGGAAGTCATCATCAGAATCGTCATCAAGGACTATTGCTTTTCTGCCCTTGCCAGCTGGCTTTGCTGACTTTTTCTCAGCAGGTGACGCTTTGGTCGCCTTTGGGGCAGCTGCTTTTGCAGCAGCAGCCTTCTCAACAGCTGCCTTGGCAGCAGCAGGCTTTGCTGGGGATTCACGCTTGGTGCCAGTTGATGCAGCACTCTCCCGGGCAGCCTTGGGAGCAGAGGCATCCTTGTCAGCAAAGTGCTTGCTGCGCTTCACTGGCAAGATCTCCTCATCTTGAGTCAGATCTTCCACGTCCTGTTGCAACACATGCAATCAAGCGCTGAATTGTCCAGTACGCAGGTACACTTGTTTCAGCCACAATGTGACAGGTGAAGCTTCGAGAGCCAAGTATACCTTGTCTGCTGCCAAGGCTGCGCTTCGCTTTGTACCTGCAATGTTTATGGTCATTATTGCAACTTGAGGCTGATATGCTTTGCATGTATTGACTTGAGCTGCTACGTGCAGCATGTGCTCACCTTTTGTTGCTTCAGGTGCTTTTGTGGTGGCCTTGGAAGCCCCTCCAAAGAAGCTCCTGATGTCCTGACAGAAAGCACATCTGTTCAGTATAGTATTCTGAATACACATGCAGCACAGTCAGGATCAAACCACTTGTCGGGCTCGAACCTGTGGCATTTCTGTTTTGCAAGGTACTGATCTTGAACAATTCGCGTCGTACTGGTGGCAGAGCAAGTTAGACTAAACGATTGCAATCGATTGAAGACTTTGTAGTGACGCAATGCAGTCTCAAACGAACTTGACAGTCCGACACCTCTTTCAGGCGGCAGATCAAAATACGTGCTCTAGCTGACAGGTGAGTCTTCAATGTCAAGCTAGTCCAGGGACCGAAAGCGGAAACGCAGTAGCGCCATTGGACTGACAGCTCATTGCACGCAGGGTGTCACGACAAAGCACAGCCTTGTTGCGCAATGCCGTGCTTTCACCAGGATGCGTCAAATCGAACATTAGACTTGTTCGTTTGCGAAGCCACGTGTCAGTCAGTCAGTCAGGGATGTTACAGTCGTTGGGGCCATCTCTCCTCCTCCTCGTTGGGGCCAGCTAGCCCAGTTGACTAAATTGCAGTCTTTCATCAGAAAACGACACAGACAAAAACACGACATAGACAAACAAAATGATCATCATCAGGAAACTGTCAAAATAAAAATAAAAACTGTCACTGTGTGTGGAGAGAAACCAAGTGTGCAACAAACAGATCTGTTTTCTAGAAGCCTCTAAGACTTAGCATGTAAATAAATACCAGATACCACTGTCATGATCATTACCGTATGTCGACATGGAGTTAGTAATGCATAACAAGCTTGTGCATATACAAGTGAAAGTCTGCAGAAGGGTCTGCAGCACACATGCATACATTGCTCATGTGTGACATGTCTTAACAGTGTGCTCATTCTGACTACTGTTTTCGTAATCTGCTTCTTCTTTTTCTTCTTCTTCTTCTATTCAATGCAACTTTCTTCAATCAGCAATAGCCATGGTTCACAACATATCATGAGCTAACCTGGCCGTGAATAATGGCGGTAGGCACCAAATGTGGCGTGATATTTCATCATTTGGCTCCAACACTCCGGGATCCCCACTGCCCCAGGGCCAGCAAACGCAAGCGCCCTAGAGCCAATAAAAGAAGCACAGGGAGGGAGGGTGGGACAGTGCTTTATAGCCCAACCCTGTTACCAGGTATGCTCAGACTGAAATGCGCTTGCGGCTAACGACAACGATGCTGCTGTTGCACACTAACTGCAAGCCAGTATCACACAGACTGCTCACTAGTGACTCACTTCTCTGCACGGGCCCTAAGACATTTATCCGCCCGGTATATATATATATATATATATATATATATATGTATATTTGCCTAAATGACAACATCCGGATTGCAGGTCGCAAAGTTTGCAGTGCCCGATGCAGCGCATTTCGAGTGTTGCGGCACTCTTCGACCCATCGCGAGTTGCACAGTATGTTTCTGCAGCGGCAATGGTGTATGCGCACACGGTTGTAGTGGACGTTTTTGGGGAACATGGCGTACCACACTGAAACGGCCTTGCCCCAAATGGCGCAACTCAAGACCAGTGGACCACCCTCGCCCAACTTTTCGGCAGGCTCCTCTTTTCCCGTTGCGGACTTTACCAGAGACGAGTTCGTACTCTCTGGTCTGCTGCCTGACGCTAGCTATAGGCTCGCAATGCCTATCGACTATCCGTACGATCGCGGGGAGCCCATCGTGACTGAACGCAGTTCAGGTTCGCCAGCGAACCTGCATGACTGTTTTGACGCCCAGCAGAGCCTAAGCTTATGGCTACCGACTCTGGAGGCAGACGTACAACAACCAGCAGTGGCAACGCTGCGGGGCCGCGGGCATACTGACAGAAGACAGCAGGCTCGAGAGCACCAAAAACGCCATCGTGAGCGTCAAAAGGTGATCAGGCTGATGGATCTTGATGTAGTTGTGCTTGTTGTTGCTGACTGCCAAATGTGTGTACACTGGTTGGGCCCGCGTGTCTTTCTGCCAATTTGCTGACAGTGTGTTGTGGGGACAAGGTACACGTACACACACTAGAAACCCAGCTTGCAAGGACCACTGAAGAGTTGAAAGGCCTGAAAGTTCGTCAGCAAGAGCTAGAGACCAAACTTTCACAAGCTCAGTGGTAAAACGAGGCCAAGGCAGATGTAAGGGCAGCACTTAGTGTAATGCTTTGATGTCTGTGGCATGAGTATAACCCATTGTTTGTACATGTCTTCCACCAGATTTTTCATAATAAATTCTGTGCCTGCAGCTGCAAGTAGACAAGGCCAAAAAATCATGGCTGGATGGTGAAGTTATCGAAAAGCCCCCGCTCAAAGTTACCCTGCCTGGCCAGCAGTGCCTGCTTACTGTTGATGACATGGGCAGTATGACCCCCCTGCGCTTCAAAACTTTCTGGATGGTATGTTTGGCAGCATGCACTGACAATGTTGTCAGCTGTCTATACAGGCTATTGTCCTAGATGCAAGCCTTTCTCAAGGTATCGCGTGATCAATGATGCTGCTGTCATTCCCAGTGGTGCATTGTACTTGAATTCACTTCCAAGTTGAGCATCAGCATGCAGTAATGCATCATCAAAAGGTTTCCTCATGGACATTTGTAGGGTTACATGACGGAGTTGCAAAGCTGCTTAGACGCCATGCAAGATCATCCTGATGACAAACAACAGGCCAGACTAGTACAGCTAGTCTGGGAAACAATGCGCCTGAAGTGTCTGCATATATTTGGTGCTGGGCCAGGTCTCATGCCACGTCCTGATATACTCAATTCCCAAGCTGACTACCTCATTGTGAGTCTTTCCAGTAATCACTTCCGCCATTGCATGTGTCTTGCTTGCCACACCGGTTGGGTTTTGTTGTTGCTGTGGACATGCTCAATGTCTGCTGCTGCATGGCCTTGACACAAGCATTCAACACTTTGTGGCACTACCAACCTGGGCAGCCTGGTATAATACTGGGCTTCTCATTAAGTTGACGCCAAAAGGTGTAGGTCTTTCCTTTTCTTTTCTTGGTAGTACATTGCATCTCAAAGCTCCATGCTGTGCATAGCTGATGCAAATACAGCTTACCTACTGGCAGTGTGTTGTGCTGGTATCTGCTGGCTGCACTTGCTGAGCTGGCGCATTTGTCAACACTTGCTTAGCTGGCACATTTGTTAACACTTGCTATGACATGATGCAGGGCATCTTTGGCTTGTCCGATGGGCAGGTCCAAGATCTGATGTTTCTGCGGGAGACATATGTGCTGAAAGAATGTGAGCTCAAACTGCAGCAGGCAGCCTTGACAACCTGTGTGCAGAACCACAGCCCAGACCCTGTGCTTGACGTCACAAGGGTGGCAAATGTCGGCACCGAGCTGAGGGTGAATGCTGCACAGTGCCACCAGCTAGTGCAGAGGCTGTGCTGGGCAATGTACTTTGGGGTATGCTGCTCTCCATTACATTGCACAGGCTGACAAAATTTGACTGCGGCTCATGCTAGTGCAGAGGCTGTGCCGGCCCATGTACTTTGGGATGCTAGCAAGACTTGCATGCACACACAATGCCATGCAATAACATGCCATACTATAAGACTGGCGAATGGTGTGCAGGTGATGACAATGAAGCAGTCTGCACAGCTCCTGATGCATTCAGACCCAGATCTTATTCTGGCAGAAGTGCTGCTGCATCACATTGCAGCCCAGCAAGGTCTGCCTTCCAAGCAGGAGATGCTGAGTGCTCATAAGCACCTGACAACTCAGAACTGGACGCGCTTTTGGCAGTATACAGAGGCTGTTAACCCATATATTTCTCTGAGCAATGAGTACATTCCCATACCGGTGACTGCACCAGTAGCCAGGCCTGTGATCAGCCAACCGCAAGTTCAGCCAGTCACCTCAACCATCATGCTGTACTGAGGATTGAAAGGGCCAATTTGCCTTGTTGACCAGCATGTGTACTAGTGCAGTGCATCAGTTTCATACCTCTGCTATGACTGTTTCTAGTTGTATGGTAGCATCATCCATGATTATACAGTACGCATACCTCAAGACACCACTTAGCAGAAGCAGATCTTGGTCGTCAGCGCTTAGTTCGAAATGTTTGTGGTTGGAACGTAGATTGTGGATTTCTGCAGAATCTGAATCGTAGATATAATATTTTTTTATCATAGATGTGACAACCATGAAAGTGAAGTTGCTGATCCTGACTAGGCTATGGTGATTGAAGTCGCAGAAGTGTCTTGAGCCTTCTTTTTGAATAGGTTTTGATTGCTTGAATGGCTAGGTCCGTATAGTTAAGTATCGTGTAAGATACTGCTGTCTTCATAGTGAATCATTCAAAACAGCTAAACAACACTTAGAATACTTACAATACTTCACGTCGCACATGGGTACCCTGCCTACATGTGGCCAGCAATATTGTATTAAAAGTTACTGAAAGTATCAGTGTGTTGCAAATTACCTATACCTGGATGCTGAAACACCAGGAGAGAAACAAAGGTATCTGTCTGCAGAAAGACCATTCATCAATGCGAGGCATCTCTGCTCACACCTATTCATTCAACCATGAAGCCTAATCTGACAAAGCATACCACCATGATGGATTGTGCACAAACACACGGCTGACAGACATGGCATCTCCTGCTGCACTGGTAGACAAAATGTACAATCAGCACCATGATAAATGCAACTGTATGCCTCCATGCATGGTCTATGACCTTAACTACACACAATCCTACTCACAAGACCAATGCGCCCTTAGTCATAGTTCTAGATGCAGCTGTGTGCATATGCATAAAAAAGCAAGCAACAACGCTTGATGCCCTTCAAAAAGGTCAAGAAGCGATACTTGCAGTAGCTGGTGAGACTTTGGCCCAACAGTATTGGGCAGGATTGCAGGTGTAGAAAACTCAATGTTTTACGGACAATAGCCCATGACTTTGATGGAAATCTGCCATTGGTAGCAGCATTGCTGTAGCAGGTCAATCTCAGCATTGAGACATGAGATAGCTTGTAAAGGATATGTGCTGGTGAGCATTCTCTGAAGTGATGGTGCGGGAGTAGGACACAACATGTTGCCACTTACGGTAGCAGAATGTTTAGCAGCACTGAGCGCCATGGCTTCCATCAGCTGCTGGACTAAAGTGTAACAGAGTTACTTGTAGATCCAGTGAGAATTGTAACGTGTGGGACATCAGAAATCTGACTTTTGCCCGCTTAAGACCAAAAGTTGCGATAGTCCCAAGTTCGATTCCCAAACGTTACATAAAGGCTCATTATGGGCTTTGCCCAGCGCCTCCAACTTCTTGAGGGCTTTGTGTTGGGACTGGGCTTGGGAAGTGAGGCAGAGTTGTGGTAAGATCTAGCTTCATCTCGTTGTTGTTGACAAACCCAAGGCTCTTGTAGATGCCCGTGCCCTGCGCTGAAGCATGAAGTACAATGCGCGTGCATCCTAGAGACTGCAGATAGAGAATTGCTTGGTGTGTCAGCTGGCTTGCCAAGCCCTGCAGGAGTACTTGCACACCTTAGGCATGCTAATCTTTGGGGTCTGACCAACATGACGCCTGCAGGGATGATTACCTTTTTGCGGTGTTCTGGCTCCACAAAGACACCCCAGATGTAGCCTAGCTTCCTGTGGCAAAAGGCACATTTGTGTGAGATCTGCCATCACAGCATATCACTCTGCAGAGTGACACAACTAAATGTGTGTGCCACCTGGCAGATTCCACAAAGACAAGAGGGTACAGGCCACTGAATAATTGGCAGGAAACTGAGCCAGCAGGTGTGCCATCTGCCTCTGCTATAAATGCTTTGTACTGCCTGAACTGGCGGGCCTCTGCAATGAATTGCATGGTCTGCTCCTCGAAATCAGGTGCAAGTTTTTCTTCAGGGTATGTCATGCCCACCCACATGCCATAGAAATGCTGTACTACCGTAGCGTCGTCCCTAGAACAACCTTCTCTATAAGTGATTTCAGCAGCCATCACTACAACTAATTGCTCAAAAGATAGGTCTTGACACCACAAGCTGAAGGCCTTGCCAGAATCCTACAGTTGCGTACGGATAGAACGCAACGCACGCTTTATCGCGTGAGGATAGCTCGCAGCGAGGCACGATCACTCAGTGAAATTGCGGCACCTAATGTTGACGTCATGTTAAGCTTAGACGTGGAGGTATCAAGGGGTCAAGGAGCCTTATTGAGGTCATGACTGCAATAACGCCTCAGCAGCTGCTCCGCTCTGACCCAATTGGTCTGTTGCAACTCACCAGCACGTTCATGCTCTTCTGAATCTGAAGCATGCTGTGCATGTTCGCATGCATGATGATTTGCTGCAGTGGGTAAACATGTTCATTTCAACGCACCGTACACGTGTTGAGGGATACTGTGCTTGTAAGGGCTGTGGTTCAAGCATGTGTGCTAGTATTGCCTGCTTAAGCCAGAAAGCACTGAATCAAAATGGAAAAGACAATGTACATGTATCAATCTCAATTTCCATTTGACTGACTTGGCGCTCACAAATCTAAATCCTCTAAGCACATGCAGACTGACATCAGATTGAATGAGATAAGTATGTGCTACGCTTGTTGTGTATGGACATGTACAGTTGTCACCATTCAACCCAGTGTGGGCCTCAAGTAATTGGCGCCATGGCATGAGCTTGCTCACACAACCTCAACAGACTGGAGCGTCCATCAGATCAGGGTCCAGGCCAACACCTGTTGGCTGCATTGTGCACACTGCATGTCCATGTGCATGCCCAACCCCTCACTCCTCTGGGATCTGATCTGACTCGCCTTGATGTTTTGACCACTTTGTTTTTCCGTCTTTAACATCAACACACCGTTGAGTGTAGAAGATGTGACATTTAGGCACAAAAGCCTCAGGAGTTTTATGATCAGAGAACTTGAACAGAGTTGGAAACGACATCCACATGTTGCGGCCTTCATCAGCCATTGGCGAGTGGCAGTTTGAGCAGCTGACTTTGCATGGGAGAACATGCCTTGGTGTCATATCTGTACTGTAAAAAAACATCAGCTTGTCTGCACCCTTCAAGAAGCGGACTGACTTCTTGTGAAAAAGAGCTGCCCACTGAAATGGAGCTCCTGCAAATGCAGAGCTGACAGGTTGTTATGCTGCTGTCTCGACGTCTGAGACGATGCACTTGTTGCCAGCTTACCATGTAACTTCTGACAACTCGTGCAGTGGCAGTACTTTGCAGCAACCGGATCGCAGTCAACTGCATACTGGACCTCTCCACACATGCAACTGGCAGTGTATTTGATTTGGAAGTCTTTGTCCTCGCTTGCCAAGAGGTACGGTGTATTACGCTGCCATTCGGAAACCTGTTGACCTCCGCTGCGTGACATGATTGCGCAAGCTGTGAGGTGTCTTGTCCTGAGATGTCTAGTCCTGAGGTGTCGCAGCTGGGAAGAGCTGTATTGCCGATGGCAAACGGCTGAGCCGAATGAGGAGACTCTTGCAGAACGCCCAACCGCAGTCATATGCCAAGGATGCAGTCCTTTTGGTAAGGGGTAGACGCTCTCTGCGAGTCGCATATAACGCTCGCAAGCGTTGGAGGAACAACGTAATGCTGGTGACAATGCATGCGCACGTGACCAGCGCTGCCTCTACAATTTAAACGGGGATAGGCTGTTTACCCGATAGGGACAGGCCGATCCCTACAACCAGATGAGGAGATGACAATGTTTGTATCCTTGATTGGATCTCGGATACAATCTTTGTATGGGAGTACCTTTATGGAAGGTCAAAAGTTATCTCAGCAAATGACAGCTTGCTACTTATGCTGCACTAAGTAGACCAAAAGCATACTCCTGACGAATAAGCTTATGTAAGTGACGTATTGTAACAGTTTACACAGCTGCTATATAGACATATATGGACGCCTGGAGTCAGCTGTCTATGCAGGCCTGAAGTCGGCAGTCAGTTAACAACTTTGTGGAGCATATGGCGCTTTTGCCTTAGCAACATCAAGGTCCGACCTGAGTCATCTCTCGTGCTGTTCATCCAAATGCTTTGGGCTGTGTTTGCATGTAGCATGTTTGGCATTAAGTTGGTATTGTCAGCATGTCTCAGGGGTGATATTCTACAGACTGTTTGCTGGAACTGAATATGACCGTGCTAACATCCCCATGTTCTCAGGATCAATAAATCCAGAGGTCAGCAGACAACACCTGAAGGCAAAAAGAAACGTATCATGAACCGTGTGTTGAACACTATTGCAATACTGCACACACGCATTACCAAATTGTCACATTGTGTTTGCGTTTTATCTGATCCAAAGCACCATAGGAGTGGCAGTAAGGCAAGGCAGGCACAAGTATCCTGACATCAAACTGGTCTGTTTGGGTCAGGGTGCAGCAGGGTGTTGATACAGTCAACTGCAATGGACCTAACAACTTGTTCAAAAACCTGTCAGCCTTGGGGGCAGATCTGAGCCCAAGACCACAGCGCCAGCTGAATGAGGGAAGGCAACACCAGGCAGCTAGACCCATCTTGGAAGTGAGGATGCAACGTCAAAAGAGGGTTTGCAAGCATGCACTCTCTTCATCATGAAAGAAGTTTTGTTTCCCTGATTTGCGAGACATGCTTGGCGCTGCGTTTGATGGTAATCTGTGCACTTGCACATGATATAAGATTCCAATGTCCCAAGAGGAGACCCTGTGCAACATCTGCTGCTACGGTAATAATTATAATATTGCAGCTGGGCAAGCCACACTGCCTCTTGCCAGTGTGGGATACTGGGCATCATTGGCTATAAATTGACAACCGCCTGTGTTGTGCTACATGATAGTTGCTTTCTCACTGCTCTTCACATACAGTGGCATGGAGTATTATGTGGTCCAAGACCTCAGCAGGGAACCTGCCACTCATTGCTCTTGCAAAGTATTGAGGCCCAACCCAGGCCGCCTTGGTTGAGCGTAAAGTAGCAGCAGTTGCTGTGTCTCTTCTACCCCACTCACCACTGAGGACATTAAGTTGCGCTCGCTCATGTTTGAATTGTGGGGACCAGTTCAGCTGGTGTGCTTGACAAAATGCGCCCAGATCATGACACGCGTTTACCCCTTCCAATGTGATAGGGGTCGAGACATTGCAGTTGGATGTCTCGGGTTTGATGCACAGCACGCAGTAGGCTGCTTCAGTCACGGGAGGAGGTCTACACCATCGGTTGTCAAGCTGCTCCACAAAGGCGCTTGGCTGGCTTCTGACTGGCATACAGCGGTTGTAGTACGTGATACGGATGACTCCCAAAGGCCTGTCCATTTTTGCTTCCAAATGACTGCAAACCGAGCGCGCAAACGCGAAGCTGGCACTGATCAAAACCACGTCAACTAAACGAAAAGGTAGTTGGCGGACCTCGCTGTTCGTCACCAGGTAGAAAGGCCATTCTTTTCGCACGAGCTGTGCCATTTGCATATGCTGTGCTCCTAGATTTAGCTGTAAAGTTGCTACATCATACTGTCACTGACAAAAGTTTTCCTGCTCTGAAACCACATTTGACTTCTGTACATAGTGCAGAGGTCTGGTGACACCCTATACGTCCGACGGTCAACAGGCTTGCTTGCCAGTGCAAGGATGTACAACACTAAAATCAGAGTTTTGTAATTACCATCCTTTGCCGATTTGTTGTGTAGTGTGGGATCAGTGACAAACTTTTCAAGCAGTCAAACTGATCAGCATATCAAAGACAGGTGTTCAGCACATAGTATGTATGGCAAGCAGCATGTTGCCTTACTGGCTGTGCTCCGTGAGTTGAGAGTCGCTGCAGCAGGTTGCAAGGCTGCCTTGCAGCAGATGCAGCGCTGTCGTTTGTAACTCTCCTCACAAGCTATCAAGGCTGTCTTGCAGTGTTCATTCTAGCAGCATTCAGTACAGCACGCCTTTTCTGACTTATTGTTCTGCACCGCCCATTTTGAGCCAGAATGATCATCTTTGACGTTAACAAGCGCTTTTGCGCAGGATGCGTTAACTCATCTGTTTTGACAAGGGCATGGACGTGGACAAGGTGGGCATGCACAGACAGCATGTCTGCCAAATGACAAGGCAGAAAGTTGTTCACCTGCATACCTAAGCAGTTTGCTGAAAGCCAGGGCTGGACAGTTGAAGAGCAAGCCTGCTCATCAGCTGACCCTTGACAGGGAATAAGTCACATGGCAGCAGACTGCTAAGCTTACTTCAGGCGGCGCTTGAGGCAGCGAAGCAAAGATGCCAGGGATATAGTGAGAACGGTGAGATTCAGTGACAAAACAAGCGACTTGTCTGGCTGACCCTTGTGTGCAAGGCCACACTGCATTGCACACAAAAGGCAACAGACGGCAGCCAAACCGGAGCCAAATGCACAGCAGATGGTGCAAGCGCACATGCCTTAGTGTCTCAGCAGCCACAGAATCATACAACTTCTCATACCGATGATGTAGGGTGAAGCAGGCCCACAGCAGCTGATTGAGCCAGCTGGCTGAGCTGCTCAGACGTGAGATAAATTGTTAGATTCAATACATTTTACTCATGGCAGACTTGGCAATGTTGTCCATCAGACCTCTGTTTCTACGGTATCCCTTGCTTGCGAATGCGTAGTCTGTCTTGGCCAGAGAAAACAAATCTAGCTCTAGAGCTCTAGATTTGGCCATGCTGCTGGCGTCAGCTCCTACAAGCACTGCAAGATGGAGCGGCTGCAGCTAATCAATGCGTTAAGCTTTGTGTAAGCAAATGGATCCAGATTTCGAAAGTGGCATGAAAATAGCGGATGGACATGGCAGCGTTGATTACAGGATTGCTTGAGTGCAGGTCTGTCCTGCATGCACACATTTTCGGCTCTGCATGAGCAATGCCAAGCATTGCATGTAAGGGCATGACATCAGTACTGGCTGAATTGCACACTTCATTACAACAGATTGCAAAGGAGCAGTAAGATATATCGCTGGCATTCATCAAATTAACTTATAAGATCGCGGGAGCAGGCTGTCATCTAATTATTGTGCACGCTGGCATCACGAATATAACTTATTGATTCGTAATCGCAAAAGAGCCCTATAGCCGCCTGTAGCTACATTGTAAAGCATGACCACGAATAGCACACTCTATAAGCTTGCCAATAGGCCACGGCTTTCATCAATACTATGCAGCGAGCCATACACAGATTGGTAGATGTCAACCCCGCCGTTTGATGCATCTTTCACTACGAAAGAGTGGTCAGGGTTGGCGTTGGTGTTAACGGATGCAGGAGCGCCTGAAATGTAGAACTTGATATTGACCACCGGTGGAGAAGAGCCAACGTCCTGTGGATCTGTGTAGACGTCATGATCTGCACACAAAAATCAACATAAGCTTAAGGGAGGCTCACGAGTCATGACGGCTGACGTGCACAACAAAATTTCGTACAATACTATTTCAAAATTCAAGGTAAGGCAAAAAGGAGGTATCAATTTTGTGCAGTTGGACTGCGCGACATCCAAAAAGAAACCCACCTTGCTTCCCGGCAGCAATGATCCGGTCTGTAAATTTGCTAGACGCAGCGCTGCAAAACAATCCCACGTGTCAGTCTTTTCTTGCACATACGCAGCAGCATGCGCAGTTGCAGCATCATGATCACTGCAGTGACTGCACATTTATGGCCACAGGTAGGGACGCGAGGAACGAACGGCATTGCGGCTAGCTAGCTCATCCAGCCAGAGAATTACCTGTTGAAGTAGTCGTATGTGATGGTCGCGACGATGGCCTTGGAGGTGTCGTTGACCACCCATGTGTTGTCGGTCTTGGCGGCAGCAGTTGCTGCCAGAAGAAAGAGTCCTAGCAAGACGGCACTGGCTACTTTGTTAGACTGCATGGTTTAACCTTGAACAAATCTTCGGTATCTGATAGTAGGTGGACACTTGCAGATGTTGAAGTCTCGACGTCGGAAGTGTGGTGTGGTTCTGCGAATGCGAGCTCTTGCTGATGCCCGAACGCCCTTTATCATTATTTTCATCGTGGCTCCAGCTTCTGCTCGGTTGCAGTCGTGTTCGTCCGGCTTCTGCATGCAACTTGCCGTTTCTCCCAGCTGCTGCTCATGATCTACCGTTTCTGCCAGCTGCAGGATTGATTTACTGATCTACCGATTCATCTTCTGATCCCTTCGTGGCTGGCATCAGGGCTGGGATCCCGATTTTCACGAAGGGCACGAACCAGACCATTGATGGTGTCTACCAGCTGTAGCAACTCATCCTCGCAGCTTGTGTCAGCTATCGAATGGCTTATTTGCGATGTCTCATCACATGTGTGTACAGGAGAGCGACGGTGTATATGCAGTACAGTACAGTAACTGTATACAGTCCACTAGTGGGACAATTATTGTGAGCCCAACCCTGCTACCGGATACGCCCAATTGGTGCAACTTGCAGCTTGGTCCATGTTCATGCTGCGCAGCGTTGCAACAAAACCTCTTGCTGCTATTTTGACGGCACGTTAACATCAGTTCAAGCACACTTGCAAGTGTTTCAGCACTCAAAGGCCCTCAAAATGTACCTGCCTGATCATGATGACAAACTCTGACGTATCACAGGGAAGCTAATTGGTCTAGATATGGTCAGTTACACATATACATCATATATACCATTAAACATCTGTCACCAAGTTCACCTAAAACAAGCAGCATGTTGCCTTACTAGCCGCGCTCCTGAAGTTGAGCAGCTCTTGCAGCTGCAGCAGCAGCTTGCAAGGCTGCCTTACGGCATGCAGCAGATGCATCACTATCATTTGTGATTCTCTTCAAGCTATCACGGCCGTCTTCCAGCGAGCAATCTAGCAGCTTTTCCAGATACACAGCGCGCTCCTTTTGACTGACATTTCTGCGCCACTCATGCTGAGGCAGCGTGATCATTTCCCAGCCTTGTGCCGCTAACAGGCGCCTTTGACACACTGCCTCAGCCAATGGCCTGTATGGTCGATTGGAGGAGAAACGCTGAGGCGGATCCATATTGATTCCAAGCCTGCAGTCAATACACCTTGAGAGACTGTTCTGCTTGCAAGGGGCCCAGACTGCCAGTCACAGCTATTGCTTGTTGACATTTGTATAATTGCTGTTCCAACTAACAGGCTGTTGAGCATGCAATTACTTGCACACTCTTTGCACTGAAGGTCTGTGGCTGTGAAGCCTGTGCTTGCTACAAGCTCACAGCCTTTGGCAACAGCTGCTGATGTTGCTGCACATGTGTCAGCTTGCTGCCATGCGGGTACAAATCTGCTTGTATCAGTCAAGACAGGCAGATCGGCATCACAGCAACCAGGAGCAGATCTCACCTTGGCTTGCCAGGTATCCGCAGGACTATGTCAACTGTATGGCAGCCATCTGCCAGGAACTTCTCCAGCTCAAAGTTGACCCCAAGCTCTATCAGGCTCCTGCAAACCTGCAATGCAAAAGCAAACGTTCTGTCCAGATCTTATATCTGTCCTGCTGGGGTGATCTCAATGCTGCGTTTGTAAAAACAAACTTTTGATGAAAGCTTGCAATGCTTGTTGTACATGATGTGCAGCTGCCTGACACCTGGAGATATAGGTTACATCAGTCATTGGTTCTTGTGATCGTTGCCTAGAACTTGATTTTGAGTTTGACACCAATGATCACAAGAGCCGATGACCACAAGGGCCTTAGCCTCAGCAGGACTTGTAAACTTATGCTGGCAACCATTGGGGTAGCCTTGTATAATAGGCCTATCATGACTAAACATATAGATTTAAATAACGGCACTTGTCATCAGACAGGCAACATGTGATCAGAGAGTACCTCTTGCTGGAACCAGGTGACATTGCGGTCAAAATAGATGCGGTCCTGCCATGCTCGGTAGGCGTACTGCCTGATCCACTTGGGCAGCTTGCGAAAGTCCTCTCTTTGCTTGGACTCCAGATCAGCCTCCAGCAGCAGCTCTGCATGAAATGCCCTCTCAAAGTCCTGCATGACATGCACACATGCACTACATCTGCCACTTCCATTTGGGTTTTTCCATTGAGATCATTTGAGTTTGGGTAGACTTTGCAGATCTGCAGGCAGGCATGTAGAGGTAGGTCATAGCTATATAAGGAGTATATTGTCAAAAGACAAGCAAAGTAGTCAGCTGGAAAAGAAAAGAAAAGTTTACATTTTTCAGCGATCATAACGTGAGCCTCCTAAGGCAGCAACCCAGAGCTATGACCATAGGCCACAGCCCAAAGGGGAAGGGGGAAAATCCTAAACCTAAGCTCGATCAGAGTAGCTAGCTGACAACAGTGCAACCAACATATATCATGCATTCATCACAAGTCACAACACCACTAGCAGGCAGCACTTGTGCACATGACACTGGGGACTTACGTGGGGCTTGAACTCTCCCAGGGGCTTAGTCTCCAGGGTCTGGCAGACCTTGTCAAAGAGGTCGGGTGTGAGGGTCTGCAGCACCCCATGTGCCCACAACACACTGCACAGAGCACCTGCACACAGACAGACACTCATGCGCCCACAACACACAGCACAAAGCACCTACACACAGACAGACACTCAAGTCAGCAAGCATGCCAAGCTAAGGCCTGGCAATCCCATGCAACAGCTCACATCCTCATCACAGGCAACTCAGCAATGTTGTTGTTTTGAGAAATGGACAAGCTCACGGCCAGTGAACAGGATATGTGAATTGCTGCAGGTGCAAGCATGGTAAGCTATGTCCCTAACGGGCTGGTCATGAGAAGGTAAGGCAGGTGCCGATTGCTGGCTTGATCAAATACCTGCATGTCAAACAATCTACAGTACAATAACAAAAAGCAATCATGCCAACAGCAAAGCAACTACCGAGAACAAAAAGTACTAGGATCAAAAAGATGTCAAAACAAAAAACCAGGCAGTCAGGGCTGCCCTCTGGTGCAGCATGCATGCAAAATATCTACCTGCGTCCATGGTGTCCAGTTTGGGCAGAATGCGCTGAGTCATCTGGTCTAGGAGGGGCCCTGGATGGTGGACCATGTGGGCGTACGCTGACACCATGTCTGCCAAATGACAAGGCAGAAAACTGTTCACCTGCATACCTAAACAACCTGAAGATGTCCAGACAAACGCAGAGCAAGCCTGTCCATTAGCTGACCCTGAAACAGAAGCACCAATGTGGCAGCAGACTGCATCTATTAACATGACACTTCAGCTACGCACAAAGCACTGGAGCAAAGATGAAAGGAATCTAGCAAGAAGCAGTGACCAAACAGTCAGCTTGCCTGCCTGTTCCTTGCATGCAAGGCTACACTGCATTGCGCATGGAGGGCAGTGAATTGCAGCCAATGCACAGCAGATGATGCAGGCCCACCTGCCGCAATGTCTCAGCAGCCACAGCATCGTACAGCTCCTCATGCCAGTGATGCAGGGTGGAGAAGGCCCACAGCAGCCGGCTGAGCTGCTCAGGCGTGAAACAATCCATCTGACTCATGGCAGACTTGGCGATGTTGTCCAGCAGAGTTCTGGTCCTGCGGTTCGCATTGCCTGCGTAATCTGTCTTGGCCAGAGCCCACACGACGTTCACCATGCTGCTAGCGTTCAGCTCCTGCAAGCAAGATGCAGTGTCTGCAGCTGATGAGTGCACTGCCCCTTGAATGTGCAAGTGAACGTGGCAAGTCCACTGCAGATAGACCTAGCAAGCAGAGTCTGCAGTGACTGGTCAGATGCAAATCAGCCCTGCATGCATTTCTTTTTGGCTCTGCAATGTTGATCTCTATCTGCAATTTGTCAATGCAGTCTGCATCAGTAGGTGAGATGACACCACAACACCAAAAACAGACCAGCGCCATCGCAACAGCAGCACTGAGATAGCAATTCCTGTTTTTTGCTTCTGCCACAGCTGCAGAGCCATGAAAGGAGCCAGCGCAGTGTTTACCTTGTGTACACGCAGCATCCTAGCAGTCACAGCGCTGATCAAGTCAGCATCCACATAACTCCAGTGACCCAGACTTGCATAAGCCCACATCATGTTAGCCATGTCTCCTGCCTCAAAAGCCTCCACTTTCTTCAGTGCCTCATCAGACACAGCATCCAGGAAGACATCCGTCACTGCATCCTTGTGTTTCAGCACAGCAAAGGCGCAGACCAACTGGCTCATTGACGCTACTGGCATGTCAGTGAGCCTGAAAAGCAGGCTCTGGGTGACGACATCAACCATGCGTTCATGCCGGTGACCCAACACGGCAAATGACCACATGATCTCAGACAGCTCCACAGGGCCAAAGTCGTCGACTCTGTCTACCACTTCGCGTGCTACAGCACTGAGCAGCTTGAGGTTTCGGTGACCTAGCTCTGCAATAGCCAGCATGAGAGTGCCAAGCTGGATGGGAGTGATCTCTGCAAAGTAGGTGCGAGCTAGTGACGCTCTGATGGCTTCAATCAGCGTCTCGGACGCCTGATGGCCAAAGAATGCAAGGCTGTTAAGCGCTGTTGTGATGTCATCAGCATCAAACTCTTTGTGGAGAACTTGCTCCAGCCTTTGGGACACTTGCTGCAGAACTCTGGCAGGTGGCTGCATGCTGGAAGCAACATAAGCTGAGAGGGCTACAGAAAGCTGCTGAAGAGTGAGCTCTTGAACTTTGTCCACAGGCGCTGTGTTAAGCTGCTCTCGTACTGCTGCAGCTGCCCAACCTGCACTGATAGTGCCGCTTCAGGCCTTAGGGTTTCTATCCGCCCATACTGTTGCCATGTTGCAGTTGCTGGTGATCATGTTGCGGTACAGGCTAGGACAACACAGCATGGAGTCTATGCACCACTGAGGCACGGAAGGTTGTCCTGTGTGACTTGAAAGCAAATCCTTCTGCCAATGATGTTTGCACTGGCGCAGCAGATCCTGACAACCTGGCAAGTGTTGAACTGGTGCTGAAGTGTGTGAGACATGGCAGTAGCCTCAGTGCCATCATAATACTTTGAGAGTAGACCCTTTGCTTGCCTGTGTCTTCCTCATGCAGCTCTTCTTCATCAGATGGAGCCAGGGTGTGCCTGAGCTGCTCTACTGCATCCGCACCAAGGTGATCCAAGCTTTGCTTGTATACATGCAGCAATCCTTGCAGGCTGGCCAAGCTAGGTGCATCTGCGGCTGTCGTTGCTTGCGAGTTCAGCAAAGCGTGGTATTCCCTAGTCTGTGCAGCAAAGCTATGTCTCAGGTACGCGTGGCCAGCAGAAGGCTGTTGTGCGTTCTGGAGAGCCCTGCTGAGGCAGTGTGGACACCAGTGGTCGTGTTGAGTGACTGCCTGCTGACAGACGTGACCATGGGCTGCCTGCGCAGGTGAAGGTGTTTTGCAGCGTAGTAGTGCGCTGCCAACAGGCGTACACAACCCCTGGCTGCTTTCACAGGTGCAGTTCGCAATAGATCCACGTGGACAATGCTTAGACCGAACAGCAACGCCTGCCAGCAAGCAATAGAAGCTTGAGACTGTGGTGCAGGGAGCAGAGGAGGAAAGAGTGAAGTCTGCAAGACATACCTGCAAGCAATGCTGCCAGACGAGAAGATCGCTGTCGCAGCATGAAGACCAATCAAGAGGGGCAAGAGTGCCCGGTCCAAGGACAGAACTGTACTGGAATCCTTTCTGATGAGTTGCTAGAAATAGTACACTGAACGGTTAAGAGACAATCTTCACAAGCGAAGTTTTGGTGGAGGCTGATCGTCTTTACAACAGTGCGCAACAGCGTGCGCAACAGACATACTGGCCCTGCGCTGTAGGACCGTCTCTCTCGTCGACGTTGCCTACTACTTAGAAGTTTGCGAAGCTGACTAAACTTAGCTGCTTGAGTATTAGTCACTCAGGTCAACGACTTTGCTAGGTGGAGTTGCAACACAAAGCGTCCGGTACCAGTCAGTGCCTGCCCTGTGCGCATTCATGGGCATCCGTGATGCAGTCCCGCTGAGCCCTACTCTTGGCCCAGGCTTTCCGACACCGATGCACGTGTCGTCTTTGTACATTTATCCTATCAAAGCTTGTAAAGGTTGCGAGGTGCCTCGAGCGATAGTCGAAACTACAGGTAATTCACAACACAATGCTTCCGCTGTGTCGTTCTTTTACCTCACGTCGACCGACGATGTTTCAGGCTTTCCTTACGATCGCTATTGGATGATCGTCACCGAAGCAGAGGGGCGTTTTGTGACTCAGCGCCAGGATGCCAGATTAGCTTTGATAGGAACCCAGCTTCCACAAGATGCTTGCATCCTCGGAAGCCAAGGTCACCCAGACCCAAACGCGGCGTTGATACTCTCCAGCCCAGACATGCCTGATGTCCAGGTGTGTTTGCTCAGCTGGTCCCAGTTTGACACATCAAACCACAGCAGCTGTTTGTGAGTTGCGATTGGAAATCTCGTTGCTGTTGCTCAACATGACAGTTCACATCACGTAAGTTTGGAAGCAACCTCGTCTCTCAGGTCCCACTGCAACCTAAAAGTGACCCTACATGGCGAAGCGTGCGGTGCCACGACTGGAAAGGAAATGCAATAGATGAAGGCAATGAAGTTGCTGAATGGCTGAGCAAGTTTCTGCAGCAGCGCGTGCGTCTTGTCAAGTATGGAGGTCAGCAACCAGCTCAGCATTGCTGTTCTGCACCTGTTGCAGCTTCATGTCTCACCGGCCTTCCTCCTGTCTTTGATAGGCCGTATTGTCTGACAAGGCTTGCAGAACAGACTGGAATGCACATCCTTAGCAGCATGCTGAAATCGCTTGCCCTCAAATGCTGTGCAAGCCTACAGCAAAGAATGTATCAGAAGACACCTGACTTTGTCAACCAACTGTTTATTTTGGAAGCACTGGTAGAAGCATGTAGGCAGTTGTTAACAGTTATCAAATATTGCAGGGGTGCCAGGGTCGGCAGGGCTAGATGAGGATTCTCACAGGCGGTCATCAGCCAAGGGCTGGTACACTGGGGGCCAGTCTGAAACTGCCTTCTCAGATGCTTTCCCCTTTCTAGTCACATGCCAGGTTAGTCATTGCAGCCCTCTGTGATCAGCAGATGCATGTTCAAAATTATATGTTGCACCTTCAGGTGCATGTCATTGCAACATGTGGGCAAGATTCTTGCGTCACTTTGTTGTGTTGTTGTCTCAAGGGACCAACTGTCTTGGTGTGTGCATCTCACAGCTGATGCAATCTCAATGCTGAGCTTGCTTGTCCATGTATAGTTTATGACCACTGTTCCTTGAAAGTCTGACTTCAACTTGCCGCCTGTGCATTGCACTGTTGCCTTGATGTGCCTGTGCACTACTGCAGTTCTCCTTGCAGGAAAGCTGCAACATGACATGATGTGTGCAATCAATAGTCCCAGCAGAATTATGGACACAGCTCATCGCAGCTTTCATGCTCACCTTTCAGCATCTTATCCCATATATGCATTTAGTACTCCACACCACCCTCCTGATGTATGCAGGCATCTCTGCATGACCTAAACACTCATCTGGATTTCCCAATCTCCATGAATAGGTTCAGGCCCAACATTGTGTTGGATGGAGAACAGCCAGCCTGGGCAGAAGATGCATGGGGCAATCGCAACATCTGTATCAGGAGGGGAGTGCTGTAGACTTGGAGATGTGCAAGCCATGCAGCCGCTGCACTGTAAGCCTGTATGCTCTCCTGAATAACCAAAACATCTCCCCAATGTAGCAACGCGTTTTTACTGTCCCCAAGCGTTTCTGAGTTTAGATTTCCAGTGTAGGGATGACGTTTTGAATTAAAGAAGACGTTTCGGGATTGAAAAGAGCTGCCTTTCCACAGCATGCTGGGTTGCCAGATTGTACAACAGAGATTATCTGTCAGAAAGCATCTGCACACTATGCATCAAACAGGCACAAATAGTTGAAGGATGGCATTTGTGACCTGCTGTGACACGACACTCATGCATGATGCAGCATATGAAAACTGTGTGGCTCTGCAGCGTAACAAAGGCACCATCAATGGCAGCTGGTGCTGTCACTGGCAAGGCTTCTACCTGCTATTCTTTTCTGTGGATTGCCATTGTTCCTGATACATCATGCTCCAAGCAGAAAGACACACAGCAAAGATTGCATTTCATTTGTGGATGTGAGGTTCATGATGCTGCATTGTCAAAATCAGCCAAGTACTGGTGTCTGGTCTGCTCTGCATGGGATGCTTGCCTGCATGTCTCAACTAGCAGCTTCAATTTGGATCCTGTTGCTTTGGTGAGTTTCTGTTGATCCTTGATGTGGTTGCGCAGGTTCCATTGGTGGAACAGGAGACTGCAGAGAAGGGCTCACAGCCGATTCTTGCAATGAAAGATTTCAGGCTTGGCAAGCACTTGGGCTTTGACAAATTTGGGAAGTATGCTGACACACCTGTCTATCGTGGAGGCGCTGTGAACAACACCACTTTCTTTGGCTGGGATGCTGTACCTGTTCAGCTAGGCTCTGTCATTGCTGTAGGGGATGCTGTCTCTGTCAAGGGTGGCAATGCAGCTCTGGCATATGATGCTGTCACAGGCAGGACCTCCGTCGTGCAGCACTGGTTCTTGCTGCTAAGCCTGCGGGACGCTGCAGCTCTTTGCATGGTGCTTGTAGTCACTGTCATGGCTTCTTGGCTAGTTTACAGCCTAACACATGGGTTGTCATACAAACCCTCTACATGACAAATTCTCCATTGTTATGGTGTATGTTATTTGTCAGGCAGTGTTTGCAGCTGCATTACAGCTTAACGCTGCACTTTGGTGAACAGTTCTTGGCTATCCGATGACAACCTTACTGAGCTGTTTTAGGAAATGTTGTGCAGACCATGAAATCTGGCTTGTTTCGCAAAGTGATACTTTGTCACCATTCACCCTCTGACAAAGTACAACTTGCAGCCTTGTTCAACCACATCTCTGACACACTATCTGTTTATGCGGCCTAAGCCTTGTACCAACGCGACTACAGCAGACATCAATATCAGTATGTGTGACCAATGAAGCTTTTGACCAGCCGATTGACGAAAGGTCGTTGCAACTATATGCGACTGATAGTATGTGTGTGGTGAATAAAAACTTGCATGCGCTCAGCATCGACATGTTACATAACAAACCTGCATCATTGAACAGATGTTGAAACGTGTAACTGTGGCTGCATGCAACTGACCTGAAGTTTCAAAAACTGCAGCTGGAGCACATGACCTGGAACTGGACATGTGCCGAAATCAAGTGAGCAACCCAAAAGCTTTTGATTAACACCTGAGCAGTGCAAATTTTCCAGATAACGTCACTACACTATTGTCTCTTGCCCTCATTTGCAGCCAGCATGCATGCTGCACATATGTATACTGCTGAACCAAGAAATATGCGCATCTACCACCTGCTGGAATACTTCTTGATAGAGTGCTTGATGGCAGATTGAGTGCGGCCTGCATGGTGCAAACGACTTACGAGTTTGCCCTTCTTGAGATCCTGAGGCCTGTCAGCAATACTAGCTTTCACACTTGGCCCATCCATGATCTCGAGGCCATGCCACGACGCAAAATCCCAGCTATCAAAGCTGTACTTGTGACTCATGGCTGTGGTGTTCAGCAAGTCGCACATCCCTAGCAGAGATTGGTACGCATCTGACTGTCTCCTGACCCTTGTAACGCTCTCAAAGTCCACATGCACTAAAGTATCAAGAAAGAGGATTGGTTGATTCGATAAGCTTTTCAGCCCTAGAAGGTCATCAGCACCATTGATCTCAACCACATGGTGTGCTAAATTGAAGCCTGCCTCTGCCACCCCAGCGTCCGCCGCCTGCTCAGCGTGCAAAGCATGCAAGGTGATATCAGTGGCGTTTGACGTTGCATCATTTCTTGAGCTGTTGCCCAGGTGTTGTTGCTGAAAGTGTTGCCACTCCCAGGGCAACAGCCCTATGCCCTGACTCAGGCAGTCTCCTCTGGCAGCTTCCCAAGACATGCACATCAGCTGCCCGTCAGCTGCTGTCCATGGAAGCCACATGAAGCCCAACTCAAGGGGTGGCTGTGCAATCTGGCGACCCCTGCATGAGTGCAAAAGTCAATGGCATATAATCCAGCTGCCTGTGCATGATTGGGATGTTTTGTATGCTGGTCTGGAGTCTACAACTGAACATGTTGCAGTAGTGAACAGCATTTTTGTATCTGCCACACCTTGTAGGGCACCTTTGAGCCATCTCAGCAGCTGCAGCATTCAATGGTCATGCACATGCCAACATGCACTCACATGATTCTAAACTTGCAAAAGCTTGGCAGCTTGCCTAGCACCAGCTTGCAAATCTCTGCCATGTTGATCAAGCCAGGGCTCACCGCACACCACAACAGACAGTGCATACAGAGCGTTGTCCAGCAGCAACAGCAGCAGCAGCACACACAGGGAGCCACACAGCAGAAAAGCATTGCACACTCACATGTTCACCCAAGGAGTATGACAGGGCAGGCTGGGCCAGGCAACTGCCCTTCCCAGCAGGCTTGCCAGTTGAGCCAGGCCTCTGAGCAGAAAGGCAAACTCCTGCCAGCTGGCACTGCTGCCCAACAGCCCCTCCAGTGCAGGGTTGAAAGCCAGCACCTTCAGCTCTGAGCAGCTGTCTGAGGCACAAGCAGTGTACAGGGCATTCCCTTTGGCTTTCTTGGCCAGGTCCCAGTCGTAGAGGCCCAGAGACATGGGTACTGCATACTTGTGAACACTGGTATCGCCTATTGGATTGTAGTGGGTGTGACCAATGACCTGCACAGGCCAGAAGGGTTGTCAAAAGGCAGATCAGATTTTTGCAGACATCCATGAAATCTGGGGTTTGGCAATATCATTGACAACTGGGTTTCGTCTAATGCCATGCAGGACTTTCCAGACTGATGCAATGCCAGACAGATGTTCATGCCCACCTGCTGTGCAACCCCCTCTGTGAGTTGGGCATCCCAATAGCCCTGTCTCCCACGGCGCCAGTAGCTAATTCCAAGCCAATGGGGCATCAAGGCAAATTTCTCAATTGGGACCTGATCTGCTGCTGCTGCCTTGGATGCATCTTCAGCATCTGGCCACATGGGGCAGTCAGGGCAGTCATCCTGAAGCTGCTGGAGAAGCTCCTTGGAGAATCTGCCACGTTCAGTGGGGTACCACTGACCCCCCAGCTCTTCAGGCCAACCCCTGTATATGTTTGCATATCTTGCTACTTGTATGATGTACACTTGCTGCTGCTTGGGTTGTGTATTGGAACTGATGTATGTAGTGCAAACAAATATTTTAGTACCGATGCACTTTCTGTTGCCGCTGCATTACTGCCGTAACATAATATGCTTTCCAGCAAAGAAGTTCTCAGATTTTTTGCAACATTGAACACCATCACTGCTCTGGACGAGTTTTTGGGAGACTGAAGGCGTTGGGTAATCTAATGTGCATCTTCTGCATGCTAGTAAGGATGTTATGTTGAAAATGCATTGTATGGCCATGCCAGGCAGACCATGACTCAACTGCAGATGACATGTGCAATCAGCTATCAAACATTTGTGATTATGAGACTGTTGTTAAGCAAGCCTCATAACTGAGTAAACATAAAACATAAGTTGCAATCGCACAGATGAATGCAGGGCACAACCTAGCTCAGTTTGCCAGGTGGAAGAGATGCTGAAAAAGAAGAGCATTTCACATAGACTGCCATCAGGGCTGCTTGTGTGACCAGAAACAATGAGCAAATGTTTGTGACTGTCAAACAGATGCAAGCATGTCTGTACCTGCAATTTGGCATTTTCAGGTCAACAGTCATCACGCTCATTGTGGGCCCAGCAGTCAGATTCTGCCAGTTGTCGGGCGCCGCATGCTCCACACCTTTGAAAGCTTGAAAGAACCTATCACAAAAGCAGTACGTTGGCATTCCAAAATGTGTCCTTTTAATGAAGGAACTAGCCCTTAAACGTCAAGCTTTTGGGGTTGACAAAAAATTTTGATCGGTGCATCACGTCACTGGCGGCTGTGTGGAACTTTGATCACAAGCAGCAGCTATGCATAGAACATGTCTTGGCTTAGCAGATGCTGCTTCTTGTCAGCAGGCTTCAGCACCTTGTTGAATGCAAGCGGTGCACGTTCCCAGTGTTTCTATGACACAGACCAGCACCTTCCACACCTGATGGACTGGACAAATGAACAAAGTCCTGCACAGAAGTCCAAAAGGCATGCAGACATACCTGATGTGTTTCTCCATCTCCTCAGATACCTTGAGCCATTTGGGTTCCTGTCTGACCGCCTATGCAGACAAACAACTTGATGCCTTCCATGCAATGTGGCGTACAGCGATGAGCTTGTCTCTTGCCACATTGACTTTATGTCTGACATCATGACGATGGGTCGTGTGACAGATGTATGGTTCCACACAGGTGCTGCAAAAGCAGACGGCATAGTAACAGCTGTTACCACATCAACAGCTAGTGTAAAGCGTGCAGTATGTCAGGCTGCATGAGGTCAAGTCAGCACATAAGCAGTCTTGGCACCTCCAAAGAAGGACTTGAGACACTTATTATGATAGATGCAACTATGGCAAACAAGTAAGGTGCAAGAAAACAGGGGCAAAATTGTAGGCAGGCACACATTGCAACACAGTCAGGTAGCATGCTATTGCTGTGGCCAATCGCAGTTCTGCACAAAAGCAGGAAGAACGCAAGCAACAAGCTTGATGGCAACATGATATGTACACCCAAGGAATAGGAGGTAATGGTCGAGGTGGTGGATCAAGACAGTTCAGTGGTGATGGTAAAAGAGGGCTACAGTGGCAAGAACTCAAGCTGACATTTGCCAAGGCAGGGGATCACTTGGTAGCATGCAAGCTTGATGGGCGACAGTGACACAATCAAACAGTCAGAAAAGAAAAGACTACGCCTTTCGGCGTCAATTTCATGAGAAGCCCAGCATAATACCGGGCTGCCCAGGGTAGCAAACAGTCATCAGTGCAGGGGGCGCACTCATCATGCAGCAGGATGTCTTGACATGGCACTGATCAATCAGGAGTAGCTAAGTGAAACAAATGGAAGAAGAAGCAGTCAGTTTGTGCAGTATTGAGAGGACAATAGTAGGTGAGTTTGTTTGACGCTTCAGTATGTTGGTCAAATAATCATGTTTGGCCCCAACCCCAACAACATATAAAGTGCAATGAAAGAAAAGACGAATGAATTTACATTGCTGGGGTGCTGACAATGCTGCTTAATCAAACTTTACAAAGTCATATGTTCCTGTATCAAGCAAGCAGTGCAGCACAGGAGGGAAGAACATATGCTTCTGTATCAAGCAAGCAGTGCAGCACAGGAGGGAAGAAGGACAGACCTCATCAAGGCAGTACCAGGATTTGGGGAAGAGCATGTAGCCAGAGACCATGTCAGCAAGCACATCGTAGTATGCATCTTGGTCAGCATACATGCAAGTCTTGTGAAGCGATAGCCTGTTTGCATGAGCCCAGCCGTCATCTGCCCAGCGCAATGGCCTGGACACAACCTCTGCAAACATGAAAGCTGCTGGCCCACCGGGAGCTGCATTCTGCACAGATATTCATTACAGTTAACATGTGCGATTTATGCTGTCCATATATGCGTTCGAGATCATGGCATGTCCAGTCATGTGGAAGATGGGAGATGGCTCAAGTAGTGCGACTGGCTATTGGGATTGATGCACTGTGTTTGCAATGAGAAGGCTGTGAGTTTTCAGGATTGCAAAACATAGATGACACTTGATCAGAAATGGCAAGGTATTATCAGGTCTGTCTTTGTCAATGAGCAATGCAGCTTGACAGCAGCAGCTGAGCAGCAGTCTGCAGCTGTCACTAACAAGCAGGCAGGGTCTGGTTTGGTTTACCTGAACATAAAGCACGCCGCCATTGGGTGCTAGCACCCCCTCCTCCTGATTGATGACCACGATGTCCTTAAAAGGTGGTTGCTGACTTGATGTCAGCAAACTTCATAGTTGAGCAGAGAAGTTGGCGCGACAGACACACAAGGGGCTAGACCAGTCAGCATTCAACGGTTACACCTTGCATATGTATGCACTTGTGAAGGAAAGCTAACCTAGCCACAGTGCGATATCGCATGTTCCACAGATCATAAACACCTTCCAGGTCTTCAGGGCTTTCGAAGTTGTCCAGCCACAGCCGACCTCCGGAACTACATCTCTGATTAGTTTGCATTCGCTTTGAGTTAAACTCAATAGCAAAATATGATTCAGGCCAAGAAGCTGCAGCGACCGTGCGCCTTGCAGAAAGCCATCGATCCGCTTGTGATCAGATACCATCAGAATGACTTCCTGGCGGAAGCTTCGTGCCTGCAAAGCCGCCCTCAAACCCTCACCTGTGCATCAAGACAAAAATGCTGCTTCCCTCGCCTGCGCAGGCTTCTATGTCCCCAAGTGACAGCCTTACCAGAGAAGATATCTCCGAAATATGGCTTGACGGAGGCACTGCTGCAGTATCCGCTTTCTTGGCATACTTGAGCTGCTGAGCAAGCAGTCAAAAGTGCCAGAGGTAACAGCAATGCAGGAGTCGTGAGGCCGCACATACTGCTCGAGAGGAAACTGTTTGCCTGCCAGCCTTTCTGCCTAGACTAAACATTTGCAATGCAAATTTTGCATCAATGCTCTTGATTGATTGCATCTAGGGCTGCCAGCTGCAGCACAACAGAGCAGCAGGTAACAGCTGCAAATAAACCATCCCCCGCACAATGTGACACCCTGACAATGAACTGCGTTTGTTCAACTCTGGCACCTCCAAGAACATGATGTTCATATACTAAGCTTGCAAACCCGGTCAGCTCAAGGATGCAAATGTGCATCGTAGCTAAATTGCTCTGGCATGTCAATGAGCTTACTGGATGGGTACAGCATGTACTCAGTGATGTGAGAGCTTCACCAGACTATACTACCAAACACTCACTTACTCTGTGCACATCAACATTTGAGTCAAAGGCTAACGCTGCCAACAGCAGTCAACGCATCTGCAAATTCACTTGAATTTCAAATTTGACAGTGAGCCATAAGCCAGAGGCACACAGCTAAAGTACAGCTGAGCACTTTGACCCCAAAGCCTGGCGCTGGCATGGCCCATGAGCGCACTGGGGGTTGTGCAACACCTTATAACTTACTAAGCCCAGCTTGCTGAAGAGCCTTGTACACTTCTTCAGCTGCCTGCCTCATGTGAGCGTTCTTGTCTGCACATCAAGCATGCATGGCTCAGGTCTGGCGCAAATACTTTTCATGAGCCTACTGCTTGTAGACAGACAGCTCGATTCTTGCTGCTTTCCCTTGATATTTGCTACGGGCTAGGTGATCGTGTGAACACAACAGCCAACAATGATGTTTCATTGCTTTTCAAATGTTACAAAGCTGTCATGCAACACATTAGCCTGCTCTGTAAGCTGCAAGCCACAAGCTGTGCAAACACCCATCAGCTTGTGTCATGCAGACACCATGAAGGGCAAAAAGTTGCCGATACTAAGTGTGAAAGGCTCAGGAGTGCGTGCTGCACGAAAAATGCACAGCAGAAAGCAGGCACCCACACAAACCCAGGCAGGAGCTTACCAGGGTGCCAGCGCAGGCTGAGAGCCCTGGCAAAGTCCTTGCGCTCCTTGTCTGTCAGGCCCTTGGCATGCTCAACAGCCTTCTTGGCTTCCTCTTCGATGCTCACAGGCTTGGGCAAAGCGAGCTGTTTCTCACGCTGTGCATCTACCTTGCGTGACTGCCCATCCATGTATTCCACGTCTTTGCGGAACTGGGTCAGAACGCTCCTCTGCCTCTGCAGTTCTGCCTGCAGCACACAAAACCACTGTCTCTGGTTCCAACACAGCTGCATGATGTGCCTGAAGACCATGCCTGTCTTGCTAGTGCTTTCCCTGACACATCTGGTCACGCTACCAGACGCTCAAACGATAGGCCCCCCCTGCACTCTCACAGGAGTGCACTACACAGCAGCAGGACGGCGGATGATTACACGCATGCAAAACAGACTAATGCTCTGTAGGCTGCACACCTTGGTCTTCCTGTGAGCAGCCTCACTGCCCTTTGCGCGCTTCTTAGCAGCTGCCAGCTGCTGAACCAGATCAGCCAGCTGCCTCTGGTGCTTCTGCTCAAGCTGAGCGTTAGCATGCTGCTGACTACTCAGCATCTCCTGTCAGCAACACAATTTGAGTTCAGAAGTCGCGCCACCAAATTGGTGCTCCTGTCTGGAACGGCGAGCAGACATATGCATGTGCTAACTTGCATGTCACTGCTTTGTCACAGCTTCCTGAGGGCATGACGACACCAGAGATGAGCCACACACAAGAGGTGCAGGTCATAGCATGCAGATTCACCTGGGCAGCCCAGTATGATACTTGGCTTCTCATTGCATTGAGGCCAAAAGGTGTAGCCATTTCTTTTCTTTCTCCTTTTCATGCAGATGATAAATTGACAAATGCACAATGGAGGGTTGAGTCCAATTGCGCGCTGAAGCAGATAAGAAGGGCTCAAATGGCAAGAAGTGTCACCTGAGGCTTCTTCAGGTACAGCTGCCGGCTCAGCTTCTCCACCTCCTGCCTGGAAGCCCTCTCAACCTCCCGCAGCTTCTGCAGCTGCTTCTCCAGGGCTTCTACACGCTGCCCCTGCTGCTCCAGGGCTGCAGCATGCTGGCTGATGAGGGCCTGGCGGTCTGCCTCACCCCGCCCCAAGGCGCCCTGTGCCAGCCTCAGTTGCAATGACACCCCTTTCTCTTGTTCCTGAATCAAGCAATGACATGTTGCATATCAACAGCTGCAGGGGTGTGGCAGTTGGACCTGCAAGCAAAAGACGGCAGAAAACAGCACAGGGAGCTGAGCGAGGTAAACCCGAGGCAGTTTATGCATCAACAGACTGCAGCAGTGCCACTCAAAAGCCCCACAGCAGCTTGGCAACATACCAAGATTTGTGAAGGGACTGCACAATGTCACACACAACATCATACACTGCCTGAGAGAGGGACACAGACTGGTTGACTGCCAGGTCAGAGAAGGTGAGGGCTGCAGCTAATGGGCATACCTCAGCACCACGCCGTGCCTTGAAGGCTGCCTCCCTCTGCTGATGGCTATCCCTGCTGTTCTTGAGGGCCGTGTCCAACTGCCCCTCCACCTTTGCACACTCAGCCTGGGCAGTCTCCAGCTCGCCCTTCATGACACTCAGCCTTCTGTCTGAGTCAGCAGCGGCAACCTTCAGTTGGTCCTTCAGGGCATTCATCTGCCTGTCTGCGTCAGCAGGGGCCGTTCCTAGCTGGCCTCTCAGGTTGTTGGTCTCCTGGTCTGAGGCAGAAAGGGCTGTTGCTAGCTGCCCCTGTAGGCTGCTGATGTCACCCTGCAACTGCTTCTCTGCTTGTGCAGCGCTGCATCGCAGACCTTGCAACTCCTGCTGGAGCGCTGAAGCATCTGCCTGTACGGCAAGTAACATGCGTTGCGATTAGCAACCTGACGATGAGTACTATCAGGGTTGTGAGATATGACAAGACAACGCAAGAAAAAGGGCAATTGTGAATCAAGGAATGCATGGCCTCAGCTGGAGTGTGGACATCTGCTCACCAAAAACAGCCTCCTGCAGAATGAATGGATGGATTAGCACCATCAGACAAGCAACAAGCATGGCTCAGTTTCATCAAATGCCAAGCTTCAGAAGCTGCACAATGATGCAGCTATGCATCAGAAACAATGGTTGTCATGTCTCATCGAACAAGCAAGCAACTGCACTTCAGCAATGATGCAGCTGTTTTTTTCAAAATGTTACAGGAGTTTTCAGCGTCACACCATCCCTCTGAGATTCTTGGCAAAGGCAGCAGTGCTCAGGATAGTTCAGACACATAAGGGAGTGCGAGTGATTACCTTTGCAAGAAGCTCGGCATGATGAGCTGCCGCCATGTGCTTCTGGCATTCGTCCATGCTAGCCTCAAGCTTGATGCGCTGCTGCTGCAGTGCCTGCTTGGTGCTGGCCACATGTGACTTGGCTAATACCTGTGCCCCTCTCAGCTGCCGCTGCACGTTCTTGGCATCTAGGTCAGCCCTGACAAATGCATCTGACAGCTGCTGCTGCAGCTTTGTGACCTCTGCCTGAGCTGACTCAGCATTGACATGCGCCTCTGTCAGCTGCTGCTGCAGCTGCTTGGCATCCAGGTCAGCACTGGCAATTGCAGCTGACAGCTGCTCCTGCAGCTTCTTGGCATCTTCCTGAGCTGACTCAGCAGCAGCCTTTGCATCTGACAGCTGCTGCTGCAGCTTCTTGGCCTCCTCTTGATGCAGCGCATGCTTTGCTGCGGCTGCTGATTCAGCTTCTGTCTGGTGCGCTGCAGCACTGAGCTGTACCTGCAGCCTGCTCATCTTTTCTCTCAGGTTTCTGATGGTCTCAGCATTGCTGAGCTCCAGCTGCTCAGCCTCAGCACTCTTCTTCCGCTCAGCATCCAGCTGCCGGATGACTTGGTTGTTCTTCTCCATCTCAGCGCTGACTTGCTGAAGGACTTGCCTGTTCTCCTTGGCCGTGTCATCCAGCTGCTGGAAGATTTTGCTGTTCTTCTGCATTTCATCCTCCAGCTGTTGATGAAGCAGGCTGCACTTGTTGTCCGCATCTTGCAACTGCTGCAGGAGTCCCTCCCTGGTCTTCATCTCAGCTTTTACAAATGTGCTGTTGTTCTGTGTCTCAGCAAGCAGCTGCTGGCCAAGCATGCTGTTTTCCTTCGTGGCAGCATCCAGCTGCAGCCTGAGATGTGCCAGTTCAGCACCCACCTGGCCCTTCAGGTCAACGGCTTCTTGGCGGGCACTGCTGAGGTCCGCATGCAGCGCCTGTGCAAGTCACACATCTGGTGTTGACCGACCACAGCGCAACATACACACAGACAGACACACAGACACAGAGGCACACACATGCACACACAGACGCGCGCACACACACACACACACACACACATACACACACACGCGTGCGTGCGCACACACGCACAGATATACTAATAGCTGGCTGCAGATACCCATAATTTACCAAAAGCCAAGCAATGTACAGGCAAGACTAGACTGTAGGACATGAGCGGGGACAGGTGAATGCCATGTCTTTGCTAGCATGCAACATGAAAGCAGAGCTGGCATGCATCCAGCAGATGAGCAGCAACAGGGTCAGCGCTGCAGATCACGCCTGATCAGTGAGGAACCAGTCTGGCAAGGGCATGTGTGTCAATGGGGAAGACATGACTAACAAACGGAGTTCAAACGGCACGGGCAGACGTAATGCAAAGGAGGATGTTGAGTAGGAGCAGCATTACCTGGGCCTTGCTCTGGCCCTCATGTGAAGCTGCCTCTGCAGCGGTGATGCGCTGAAAGGCCTGGTCCAGCTCAGCCTGCCTGCCATGCAGGGCCTTGTGTGCCAGCTCAGCACGCTCACCTTGCTGCTTCCTGGCCCTGCGCTCCTCTACAAGCTGGCCCTGCAAGATCACACAAAGTCAGGCTGGTCAACTGGATTTATGCAAGGCACAATAATAAATAATAAAAATAATGACAGCAATAATAATATCAATTACAACAATAATAGTAATAATAAAAATAAAATAAAAATGAATTCGCTTTCCAGCTCATGATGAGCTAGGTACGTGGGGGACAATGCAATGCACAAATTGCATACTGCAATGCATCAACTGAGACTTGCAATGCAGTAAGTGTGGCTTGCGAGAAGCTTCTGCAAGGCTCACTTGGCATACAGAGGGCACACTCCATGTGCCTCTCACAGATGCTGTCATGGCAGTGACAGATGACATGCTGCAGCAGAGCATCACAAGGTGTGACTCACATGACATTTCAGGCACAGGCATGTGACTGCTGCTCGATTGTGTGGATGCAGATGCTACAGCTGTCAGGCCTCCTTGCACATGTGAAGCTGCCCAGACTAGGCCCATGAAGGGCAGCTTTACCTGCAGCTGGGTGACTTGCTCACTCAGGTCGGCAGAACGAACAGCATGATTCTTCCTCAAGGCATCCATTTCCAGCATGTGCCTGTCCAACCATATGCACACAATCAGACAGCTTGTGTACAAAGGCAATTCAGTCTCAGAAGATAGGGACCATTGGTATATTAATATGTATAGTCAGATTGAGGCCAGGTGCAATGCATTCAGCCAGAAGTGCTCCAAACACCCAGAGCAGCCGATCCAGAATTCCGGTTGCTCAGAATGTGCATGGGTGTCATGCACATGACAAAGGCACGTCAAACAGGATGCCCTCTGTGTGCTGCTGGTATTTGGTCATGATAGGCGCTCGCAAAGCCTATGGCAGCTTATCACCCTAACACCAAGGGATGCTCTGCTTTGAGAAATTGCACATGCTACACGCATATGGTTTTCAGACCCCAGACAGGTACATCTGATGAGTGAGGATGCCAACTAAAGCCTGCCATGAAAGCAGCAAGACTCCTTCAACTCTCCAAGGCTTGCAAGCCTGCACGACTAACCTGAGAGATGGGGCAGCTGTTATCACCAGCAATGGATGTTGCTCACCTGTCAGTCAGATCATGAGTCACTGCATCCAGGCTGCTGATGCTGGACTGCAGGCTGGCTTGGGCATCCTTGCACGCCTGGTCCTGTACACCAGCAGCAGCAAGTTCAGGCCTTCTACCAGGCACACTATGTATCTGGGACCCACTGTTCATGGAGATCTGTTTGGTGTTGAACTGGACTACTGGCTTAAGAGTGGAACAGGTTCAGCCCTGGGTGGCTCCCTATACCAGGTCCTGCTATGACAGTCAGCATACCAAACACAGAATGGCTTGATGTGAGCCGCCTAAATCATCCCCACAGTGTAGAAACGCGTTTTTGCTGTCCCAGACGCTTTTCAGTTCAGATTTCCGGTGTAGGGATGAGGTTTTTGGACTAAATAGATGTTTTGGGATTGAAAAAAGCTGCTGTGACAGTCAGTCAAAACACAGGATGGCTTCTTGATTTGAGCCGCCTGCTGCAAGTTTGGCAAGTATTCCAGACAGCACCAGGCGATAGCGGACAGGGGTGCTGGTTTGGGATGATGTCAGTCTCTGCTTGTGTGAAAGAAGTCATACTGGTACACAACATGAAGGGCATGATGGGCTTTACCAAGATGGGGGGCTGCAACACGCACTCAAGCCTGGAGCAGCAAGAATCAGGGTTGCAGAGTCCTGCAATATACTGTACAAATTAGCCATTTGGACTTGATTTTGCAGGCTGTCAGCACTCAGGCCTGATACAAGACGCCAGACCGCCTTTGTTCGTTGCCTGCCGTATGCATTTGCCAACAGGGGACGCTTCATTTACATGCTCATCAATTCTGCACCAGCATCAACTAGTCTGCCTTCCACAGTGATGTAAGACAACTCATGATTCATGCTGTAACAAATCGGACCGAAGACAATGTGATCAAGTGATGAGACCAGGCCCCTGGCTAAGGTGTTTCCTAGTCTAATTCTCTGAATTCTCTGGATTGTGTACCAATGTAACGCCACTAGGTAACACATGTTGTGGGTATTGTTATTGTTTCTGAGAGCTAGCTGAGTCTTGAGAGTTAAGTGTTGAGAGATGGCAGAGGGATACCTGGCCATTGCTGAGGCCAGTGACGACCATCAACACCAGAAAGGGGCATGCGTTTTGCTGGGAGAGACGTCAAAGTCAACCAGTCCCCTTGTCCAATCAATGCTGATCCCAAGGACAGCAAACTTATCTGCATGACTTCAAGGACAGAAGAGGTCAGTGCTCACCTTGATGGCGAGCTGTGACTTGAGAGCTGCCTGATTGTTCTCAACTTCCCGGATGATGCCTGCAGCAGTGGTCAGTCTGCCCTCCAGCCAGCATTCTTCTTGCCCAGCACCCTGTTGTTGTCGCTCTCATACGCCAGCAGACATGATGCCGTGATCTTGTAGTTGGTGAACTCCTTCTCGTCCCTTGCCCTGTTTGTCTCCTTGACCTGCAGAACATCACTCTGCAATAAGCCATGGACAGCCTTGACCGCTGATGCTCTGTGCTTCCTGTTGTTCATTCCCCATGTGCACATTAGTTGGCGAGTGTGTGTATGCTGACAGACCTTTGGCCATGCATTCTTCTGACATACCATGGAAAGCGTGTGGTTTTTTGGTGTTGACCAATGCCATTCCATGCTCTTGAAGCACATACCTTGCAGCTGCCTGAAGTGGCTGTGATTGCCGTCACGATGATGCACACCATAAAACAAACACTGTGTGAGATGAATGCGTATTACAGTAGCTTATCTGTTGACTTTTGGATACTGTTTCTGCGTTGTGCTGATAGGATACATGACTACTGGGGTGGCAACTGCAAGTCAGCAATTTTTGCCCTGCGTTTTGAGAGTGTACTTTGTCATATGTGTGAACATCATAGTGCCTCTGACATTGTATGTCCTGGTGAAAATGGCTATGTGAAGCCCGCTAGGACGGGAGAAAGAGATGATTGACGCAGAACATATATGTGAGGATCACAAAACGATTTGGCCTCACAAGAAAGAAGAGACATAAAGTACCTGTGCATCCTGTACAGCAGCTTGCCAGCTCTGGACCAGGCCTTCTAGCTTAACCAGCGCATCCCTGACATTCTGAGTGGGCGTACAAACCTGCCTTCTGCTTGCATCAGCGGCAAGCCTAATTCCCACCTCGCACTCGTCAATCTGCAAGACAAAAACAGTGACAACTGCAGAGCACAGCTGTGGGCAGCAACGCTTGGGCAGTTGTCAGTGTGGATGCGGTGCAAATGATTGCTCAAGGTTGAATGCCTCACCTTGCGAAACACGGTGTCTTGCTCTTCAGCCAGTCTCTCGCCGACTTCTTGTTTGGTGTCTCTCTGAACCCGCAAAGCTGGCAGTTCCTCATGCAGACTGCGAGTCCTGCACAGGGCGCAGGGCTCTGTCGCACATCATTTACGACCCATGTATAGGGTGCATAGCTTGTCAGGAAGGGCTGCACGCCAAAAATGCATAAGAAGCAAGCAGTATCTGCAGGGTACTCACCAAGTGGTCTTCTTTGCATCTGGACGCAGCATATCTGGGGATATTCTGGGCGTCATAGGCAATGGTGTGAGTTCAGCATGCTTGCCGACCCAGGATAGGCAAGGCGTCGTGAAGCTCGTCGATGTGTCGCCAAAGTCAACGCCATTCTTGCCTGCTTTGCTTTGCTCGACCGATTTGAGGATCCCTTGCTAGATTCCAAAAATTGACTTGCACATCCATCACCGGACAAAGGGTATGAAACGCTTCTCTCTCTCTCAGACCCGTTTGTTTCTTAGTGGCCCCAGATAGCCCCTTTGCAATGCAGTGCGGTCTCTAGGGATGCACGTGCGGCCTCCATGCACATCAATTAGCAGCTGGCATTTACAAAGCAAAAACTGATCGAATCGTGTGAATGACAGTGAGCTATACGTTTAAGAGAGTCAGGTACTCTCTGTCGTTGGAAGACTCAACACACATTCTCAGAGCAATGTGCATCCAGCTCTACTCTCACCAGCAATGTTTTGTATTGCTAAGCTGGTGCACTCTATCAAGACATCCACAAGCGTTATTAATTGGATCTCAGATACGCATACACGATGCCTGGTGTGACCAGAAGAATGTGAGATGGCCACTCTCCTGCACTAAGCATATGCATGTGCAGCGCAGTTGAAGCATGCTAACGAGCTATTGACAACTGCAAAGGTGTGTAGCACCCTGCAATGTCTGGCAAAACACATGCATTGCATGCTGCTGTCATTACTGTGCCATGCTTCTCCGCCAGAGCATCACAGGAAATGACACAGCAAGAAGAGCAAGCATCATGCACTCAAATCCAGCCAGTCCCAACCCAGGCTTTGCTGTGTTGCATGGGCGATGTGTGCCAAAAGCCTGTCCAGGCTTGTGCATCAGGGCAGCATGGGTCAGGTTTTGCTGAAACTGCATCAGCACTTGAAGTTTCTCTAGCTGAATGGACTAGTGCCCATACAGGAGGCTTGGCTCAGCTTGTAAAGGGCAACAGGGCTGACCTGTGAGCGTACTGGAGCTTCTGGGACAGCAAGCACACATTGAATGTCCTGCCTGCATGGAATGTACAACATTCATGGCACCAATCACACCGTGCGCATAAAATTGGCACTGACTCGCTGTGAGAACTGTATTGACTGCCCTTACGTCCCCACAACCAACAAAGTGAACAACATAAGCTTTTCTGTATTGTATATCTGGCTGATGAGTCAAGATGCAGTAGTATGTTGGAGACATTCGTAAATACAAGACTCACAACAGCCCAAGATGTTCCATGACCGGTTTCAAAGACAGAAGAGAATGCACCCTACCGCTGCCTCAAATTTGATCCTGATGTTTGCCCTGCAGTGCGTCCTATGACACAGGGTCCTACAGGAAAGCAGGTGTTTAGTTGTGCTTTATAGATTTGCAACTTGAGTCGCACACACTCACCGGTGACATTGCAATGCATGAGAAGCCCTTCATCTGGCCTGGCGATCTGATTACGCTGAAAATCCCTGGACCCACCAGTCACGGTGCCGCTGCTGCTGGAGACTTGATCATACGGTCTGCTGTGTGCACCGCCGGTCAACAGCAACAACGCACCAATACAGCTTGCATAATTCAGGTTGTATAACTGCGGCATGCCACCTGAGAGTAAACTTCCATGGAAACCCTCGTATAGCTTGGCCGCAGCGGATGCAGGACTGAAAGAATGAGAGCTCGCACTTCAGCCCAGACCCGTGTGTACGCACGACGATGATGTTCGCAGGACGAACAGGCAAACATACGTAGGGGCGTCGCCGACTCAATCCGCCCTTTCAATCATCCACCCCCGTTCAAGATAGCATCTTAGACTGCTATCGCAGACAGCAACATCGAGCTGGAGTCAGCGTGTGCGTGATCTCCGCTCGAAATGAACGCCGCTATGCAGTGTTGTAGCTCTGCCCGTCCGACTCTGGCCAGGAAGCCCGTGGCAGGCGTGGCAGCCGTTCGATGCCCAACCCATCGTTTGGCTCCTGCTGCTAAACTGTCTAACGCACACGTTGCGTTCCTGTCACGCACTTCTCTTTCAAGCCTGCGCGCAAGTGCTGCCAAGGTATATGTGACCCGCAAGGACGCTTAGCTGCTCAACTTAGAGCAGAAACTTAATCTGCTTTCAAACGGTTTGCAGCGGGCGATTCGACCCTCCCGGGTGGTCAAGGTTCAGGCGGCCGAGGGAGCTGGAACATCTATCAACGACACCCCTAAAGTCACGCAAGCGAGGCTTGTTCTGTACATTGTTGCCTGGTAAATTGCTGTGTTACCCAGCTGGTTGACGAGTGTTGTTTTGGTGATCTTGACTGAACTTTAGTTCTTGTCTGCAGGTATGGTGCCAACATCATCTTCAACATTGCCAACAAGAAGTCTTTGACAGCCTTTCCGTGTCCATGGTTCATCTCCACCTTGCAACTAGGTATGCTGCAGGCTTGCCTGTCCAGTGTCTCAGACAATTGTGACCGCATGGTCCTCAGCTTTCTAGACATCAGAAGTGTCCAATGTGAGCATTCTTCTTCCATCTACAGGAGTCAGTGGTCTGTTCATGTGCTTCCTGTGGATTACCAAGCTTCACCCTGTCCCCAAGGTTGACAACAAGTTCTTCAAAGCCCTTCTGGTTGTGGCAGCATTTCACACAGTAGGACATGTTGCAGCTTGTACCAGCTTTGGGCAAATGGCTGTGTCCTTTGCTCACATTGTCAAGTCAGCTGAGCCTGTTTTCTCTGTCGCTTTGGCTGGGCCAATCCTAAAGGAAACCTACCCCTACTATGTGTGGCTTTCTCTTGTCCCCATTGTTGCTGGATGTGGGTTGTCAGCTATGAAGGAGGTCAGCTTTGCATGGAATGGCTTCAACAACGCCATGCTTTCCAATGTTGGTATGGTGTTGAGGAACATCTACTCCAAGAAGGCTTTGGGTGACTACAAGGTAATGCTCAGCAGACATGCTGCGTGCACTTGTTCCCTCACTTGTTGATCGTTGCAGTGTAGTCCTTTGACAGTGCACTTACATTGTACAGCCTTACTAGACTGTGAAGCGCTGTCAGCCACATTGCTATGATGTGTCTGTGCATGTGTTCAACTGTTCTGCCAGCAGCAGGCTCAGCATCAAACACTGATGTTACACATTCCTGAGCATGACTTGCCATAATTGCACACGTTTGCCTTGGACGGAAGTGTCAGCCAAGGACCATGGCATCAGTGCTTGTTTCACGCTGATTTGTACAGTAGGTGCAGTCAGACCCACTGATGACATCTGTACTGCCTGCAGCACATTGATGGCATCAACCTGTTCGGCCTGATCTCCATTGCATCCCTGCTGTACTGTGCGCCTCTGGCCATCCTAATGGAGGGAAGTGTGTGGTCCTCTGCCTACAACACAGCCTTGACAAATGTTGGCAAGAACGAGCTGTTCAAGCAGATGGCCGTTGCTGGTATCTTTTACCATTTGTACAACCAGGTCAGCCCCACACTCCTGAAGAGGGAGAGATGTTGCATGGCCCAGTAGTCTTTCATGCCGTAGCCAGGCTGCATGCTACTTGGTCTTGAAACACTGGAGCGCTACATTTTGCATCGCTCATCATTGACATGTGAAGAAGTATGGTCAGTGGCTGAGCCTCCTTAGTGTCTTCAGCATGAGGCCTTGATGACGTCACTGCTGTTTCTGATATTGCTGTTGTATGCAGTTCTCGTACATGGTGTTGAACCAGGGAGTATCGCCTGTCACCTTCAGCGTGGGTAACACTATGAAGCGTGTGGCTGTGGTTGTCTCCAGTGTACTGTTCTTCCGGAACCCTGTGGCATTGCTTAACTGGATTGGATCAGGAGTTGCCATATTTGGCACCTTCCTGTACTCTTTGGCAAAGGACAAGGCTGCCAATGAGGCCAAGGCTGCAAGTGCATCAACAGCTTGATGATCTATTAAGCAATGTTGATGGACAGCAAGAAGCCATGTAACAGTTGAGAAGAGCATGCCACATGATTAGCTCGTGGCGCTGACTAGGACAGAGTTTTGTTTGTCATCTTTTCTGTTCTAGTCACACAATAAAAAGTTATGTCAGTGCACGTTACAGGGTTCTGCAAAACGACTTGTGCTCTCAAGTAGGGGCATGCATGCCTATCACAAAGCCTGTACAGTATCCTCCTGGTTAATTCTGTTTCTGTTGCATGACTCCAAAGCATTGATGTTGAGCAAAAACTGCCTACAAGATTCGCAGTTGTCCGCTGATTTGTAAGGTAGTAGCTGACCAGGTGTCTGTGTCAGAAAGGGCAGTGTATGCACTATAATGACATTTCAAGTTGTAGTACCTGCCAGCATGGCGTGTTTGTACAGACAGGCACACTGCACATCACTCCAAAAACTGCAGTAACATCTCAGGAACACAGATCTTTTGACAAACCACAAAATTGTTGACAAAATCAGCGCGCACACTTCACAAGTGAGCCACAATTGAATGATAGGCTTGGATATCTCCAGCTGTATATCTATAGCTCATGATATAGCTGATCAGAGCATGAGGTCGGCAATTTGTAGCGTCTGCCATCCTCAGCTAGAACTAAGAAAATTCAGCCAGGCATTCCAGTACGTTTTACTACATAAGTTCACACTACACTGTTGACAGAGGTGACATGAAGTCAAGCGCCACAATGATTAGCCATGTGTGCCAGATCTGAGGGCCACTGAAGACTGTCAGTGGTCCAGCCATGTTGACAGGTCATCGCTTCTTTTTGCCTGCACGCTTTCCTTGGCCTTTCTTAGGAGGACCTTTGCCGCGCCGTTTCAACGCAGCAAGTTGAACACCTCGCCTGCATGCAACAAAGAACTGTTTTGCAGTGTTACCCCAAATGAGCACTGCAATCGTTGTGAGCACAGCAGGACCTTGCACGCACCTTTCTGCATCCAGACTGACAATCATGGGATCCTTCATAGGCTCGCCATGATCATAGTAAGCAGCGACCTTGTCTCCTATGAGCTTCTTGCGCAACAGTTTTCTGCCTGAGGGCAGCCCATTTCCGATATGAGTCCCAAACACTCGTTGCCGAATTTCTGCAATTTGCTCCTCTGTATATGACGATGCTGAAGTGGGACGCTCGCAGGAGACAGCTGAAGTGGTGAAAGTATCTGCTGTGGTGCAACAGTGGAGCTGGACAGCAACTGTGGGAGTGCGACTGCTCTGGTGAACCAGTCTCGGAATACACTGGCCGTGCAGTGCTGCGGTTGCCCTCCGAACCGCTTGTAACATTCAACACAAATGCTGATTGCGGCCTAGGTTAGCCTACAGATTAGTGCACAGAGATCAATACTATGCAGATCTCGGCGCAGTTGAAGATCTGACCCAGAGCCGGACAGGGCACGAAACCACTGCTGAAGACAACACGATCGAAGTGTTGGTTTGCCGGCGAAAGCGTGCAATGTTGACTTTGTGGAGTACAATTTCACCGGCAGACTTTCAGTTGACTGCTCAGGGCGCTACTGGATCCGGAACGCCCTTAAGGCAGAGCTTGAGGTCAATCAACACAAAGTATGTTGCGCACTGGCAAACCTGCAAACGGCAGGCTCGTCAGTACAGCGGCTTCTTTGTTGCACTGCGCCAGGTCTCTAAGCCGTGCTGATTTTGCTGTACAGTTGCTATTACACTTGCACAGAGAGCACTTGCAATATCTTAAGAGTTGACAGCACTGGTGCCTTTCGCCTCGGATGTTGCCTATGACGTGCATATGCGGGCAGCGCATCACCCATGCTTTCAGCACGAGACGTTCTGGGGCTGCTCGGGCACAGGTCAGAAGTGTGTTCGTAGAAACTGCTCTTACAGCACCACTATCCTTGGGCCTGCTGGCTGAAACTGTTTGCTGGAATGCGCATAGGCATTTGCCAGACAAGCTCATAGCCTGTACCACCATCAGATGGCTGGCAAGTCTTTGCATGTCACAAAAAGGCTTGTTCGCCAGCCACCAAGGAGCAAGGGCCCAATGACAGCAAAAGCAATGATCAATGTAGACGGCAGCCCCCCACTGTTCCTTGGAGCAGGAATGATTGTTGCCGGTGCTGTTCTATACCAGCTCAGGAACAGCCGCCCATACATCACAAAGGACTTTGACATAGTCTTGTCATGCATAGCTATTTTTGCTGGAGGAATTCTTGTTTTCCAGGTAACTGTAAGTCATGTCATTGTGTGAACACAGGCTTTTCAAAGCGGCCATGCACCTGAACAATCACTTCTTGCCTATTGTACCAGGGCTGGCGGTTAGATCCACTGCTCCTGTTTGGGCAGCTGCTGACTGCGGGTGCAGCACTCAGCTTTGGAGTCGAGGCTTTACGTCTGCGAGAAATTGTCCATAAGAAGGAGGTATGCTTGGCAGATCACCAAACTTTCTAGGGAGAAAAGTGGCAAGAAGCACATGCAACGGAGTTGCTCACACCGACAGACATACAGAGGCAGTAATAGCATCTGATACTGGTAGCTCGGGACTTGTTCAAGCACTGCTTCAGAATACTCTTTGTGTCTGGGCAAGGCTCTGACAGCTGCCATTCAAGCTTCTGGCAATGAATTTGTGGTGCAATGCAGTTGTCTGAGACTGGCACTTATGATCAGCAAACAGCACAGCCTGGTCTTGACCCCAGATACCCTGAAGCATTGCCTCTACCCCGTGCATGGGACCAGGCTCAGCCTCAGACCCAGTCTGAAGCATCCCCATCACAAGGGCCCCGCCCTTGGTGGGAGGTCAGTACACTTACTATTGATTCCTTTTGCTGCAGCAGAGACTTTGTCAATTCTGAGGTCGTTAGATTGCCATTTTGTTTATCTAATTGATGACTCCTGCATTTCATGGCTGTGCATCAATGCTCCCTCCTGATGCTCGAGGAGTCAAGCTGATGGCAATAGATTAGAGCAATGTAAAATTTCCCTTACCTCAGCCAGCACATATTGCCTGTTTTCAATCAGTGCACCAGCAGTGGCATTGGTGAAACTTTCCTTAGAGCACTCACATGCCACAGAGGTGTAACATCAACAATCCATGTGTGTACCCATGTGTGAATGACCTTAATGTGCAGGAGCAACAGGCTAGAGCTACTCAGTATGACCAAGGCATGCCTGCAACAAACAGTCAAAGCAGACAAGAAAGCTGGCCAAGCTCAGCGAGTGCCTCCACACAACAGGGCAATGTCAGCGGTCAGAGCAGAGAGGATGGGCAGCAGCTATCTTCGCAGCAGCAGCGGCAGCAGCAACAGCAGCAGCAGCCGCAGCAGCAGCAGCAGCCGCAGCAGCAGCAGCAGCAGCCGCAGCAGCAGCAGCAGCGGAAAGTGCCTTCTGCATCCCAACAGCCCCAGCAGCAGAACACGCGGACACAGAAAAGCTGGGGCTCTGACATTGATCTGAACTCCTTGGATGATTGGGACAGTGACTGACTTAAGGCAGCGCTTGCATGTTTGTCTGAGTATAACACTGCAGCGATGTTGGTTACAAATTTGATGCTGTCTACTTTGTCAGTGGTAGCAACCAATTTTCCCTGAATAGGTTTTTGAAGCTTCAGTTGCAACTCAATTAATAGCTGACGATTGCAACTGATCTGAGTTCACCAGATTTCATTGTCTTCTATTGTGACGCCACAAGAAGAAATTTCCGATGCATTATAAATTACACTGCTGAACACCTGCATGCATTCTTGCACCGTTTCATCTTCTGCCCACCTATGTATCTGTGAAGAGCTGAGTGGGCACAGTCGCGGAATCTTGTCTCCCACTCTTTGCGATGCGGCTGGTCAAGATATAACGACTTCTCTGGCTTCTTGATCATGGGCCCTTTGTCAGCTGCCCTAGCGGATGCTCGTCTACATCACTCTAGACAAATATCGTGCAGAAGACCCAAGGTCAGAAGATTCAACCAGTAAGCGTTGAAGGCATGGGGCGATCTTCTTCGGCCAAATCTCACGGGGACGTTGCAGAGACCAAGAGACGCATATCTTTAGCTCTTGACAGGTGCACTACCTGCATACATGCATGCTATCTGCAGTGCCTGATAGCCATTATTTCCCGTCTGATTATCTGATGGCTGATGGGTTAGCAGGTATGGCGCCTTTGCGGGTGCCATACGGCGTGCAGATGTCTCAGCTCAGATATCAGGTGCCAAGGTCTTGGAGAACTTGGCAAGCATTGCTGTACTGGATCAGCTTCTGCTGCGAAACTCAGCAGATCTCAGGTTAGTTCTTCATTCATACCATTATGCCCGGCGGCAGTTCATGACGCATCTGTTTTCCTGAGACATACTGCATTTCGCTTTCTGTGTGATCTCAGGAGGTTCTTTGCGACAGCCTTGGGCAAGGCTGACTTGGCAGCACTGCTTAGGTCACCATCAGCGTCTGTGCAGCTGGCAGCGTTGCGTGCCAGCAACGCTATGGCGCAGCATGTGGAGACGCTGCCAAGTGCCAGTCTTCCATGGATAGTCAGGCTTTTACAGGGCCCAGATGGTATGTTTGCTCATCAGCAGTCTGCTACATAGAGCTGCACAGGTATCTTATTTGCAAGCAATGGATGCCTGAGCTCCGAAGTTTGTTGCTTACAGAGGCTTCAGAACTGGCTGTCAGCATTCTGCGCCATCTGATCAGGCCATTTGGACCCTCAACCGTGTGGCAAAACATACACGGTAAAAGATTCCTGTCAACCTGACCAATCCCTCATAGCCTCTGCACTTCCCTACAGATGTCATCCCTGCATTGAATCAGAGGGTCCTTCCCTCTGGCAAAGCATACTGCTTATGTCACTACCTGGGCAGCCCGGTATAATGCTTGGCTTCTCATAAATTGACGCCGAAATGCATAGTCTTTTCTTTTTCTATTCTTATGTCATTTGCCCCTCAAGCCATCTCTGACTGTGTGTCTGATGCTGCAGATGGCAGAGGCAATGAAATGCTGCTGGCGAAGGTGGAAGCTTGGACACATGGCGGCAGCTCAGCAGCCGCACATCTGTGCCTGCTATGCTACTTATTGCAAAGCAGCCTTGCTGCTCAACGCCAGCTTTTTGAAGACCCATCTCAGGCTGGCAGGTCTGTTGCAAGTATCTGGCATGCAATCTGTAGTGCATACTGAACAGCTCCGTTTCTGTGACATCTCAGAACCACGTCATCTGACATGGACTTGGGAATGAACAGCATGTGTAACCAGGAAGCTGCAACTCTGTACTTACAATTTGAAAGTAGTCAGTCAAGTACAACATTACTAGAAAAATAGCGAAAAATCACCTAATACCATCACAAATGCCTGCAACATAGCATATAAGCGACCGTGGTACACACTCCAGAGCTTCTGCTTTCTTGGCCTTCTCTTGTTTGCACCCTGATTCACTTTAATGCTGCGCATGTGTTGCCCAGAGCATTGCTGTTCAGCTTGTGAATTTACTCATCCTCCCAGTGCTGTTGCTGCTGAAGGTGGACAAGTGCCTTGCTACAGCTGCTGCAACAACCAGCATCAGAGAGCGATGCAGAGATCATCGCAGCCACTGTGCATGCTGTATCATCAATGGCCCCTTTCATCGCTGCTGTTGAAAACGACTCTAGCAACTACAGCATGTTGGCACATGCCGCTGCTGCAGCACTGCAAGCGGGCAACAGGTGCGCAGAAAGACTGATGTCTCTGCCAGCACATTATGCCATGTTCATGACAGTTCACCAGATGGGAATGTCATGTCTTTGCTGCTGTTCATGTCACGGTCAAGTTGAATCAGCTGCGATGTCATTGAGCAACAGCATGGAGCTCAGGACTGGTGTTCTGACAGTTTGTTCACGTCTAGCTGCAACTCTCTCTCGACTGTCCTGCTGTCTTGGCCAACGTTTGTGCTGTGCAGGAAGAAATGGAAGGATGCTGACAGCCTTGCAGTGCTGGCAAATACAGCTTGCAATCTGTTAGACACAGCTGCATGCATTATACCCCCTCACGTGCGGTGCCAGAAGGTCTCAAGGCAAGGAGCATGTCAAACTGCTGATATTCAGGTAATTTTGAAACCAGCAGCATGTTGGTACTTTTGCATTGAACAATGCCATGTGTCGTAGGTGCATTGTTCTGGCCTGTGATCAGTAGCCTTGCCACCTGTTGTGTGCCATTGAGCTGCATTGCGTCTGGTTTGCAAGCTCAGGGCCGCAGAAACCTCTGTCATGTACCATGCGCATTGTACTGTCATGTCTGCTGCATATTCGCTGTACACATGTACTGCTCAGCGACCTTTCCACTTGATGATGCAACACAGGCCTCTCAGGAGGGTGACAGTGTGGTTCCTGCTCTGGTGAAAGCCCTGCATCCACTGCTTTCACAGAAGAGGGAAGGAGTGCAGATGCACAGCCCCCGGCACAGGGTGCTGTCCGCAGCATTGAAGGCTACCTGTGTCCTGCTGCTGCCACCCCATTTTGATCATGGCTCAGGTGTGGCTCTGGTCTGACTTCAGACTTCTTATACACTGTTGTTGTTAGCTTGATCTCAAACTTGGCTCTGCATGTGCCTTGACCATCAGCGCTGGCATTCAGTCCCGATCCTGGCTTGACATAGCTCTGTTTGGGGTTGTGTTCAACTTGAACACTCTTGCAACACTGGAACATGGCCTTGGGAATGGCAATTGAAAGTGTCACACATGCACTTCACTGCCCATTATACATGATGTCCCATTATACATGATGTCAATCATGATATTAAGCTGGAGTGGCATTGTGTTGCTGTGCTATGTCGACAAAATGTGTCAGGGCAGCAGACAGTCAGTCTTGACTGCACACATGGTCACGCCTATCTGGGGCTTCATTCAAGTGCAGAACCAGGTTCATCCGTCTGTACACAATTGAGCGTGCATGGTGCAGGTGCTAAATCAAGCCCTTGGCTCAGTTCAGTTAGTCCCACCCTGCCATCTCAGCTGATTGGCTTGCTATCCAAGGACGGCTCAGACCATGCAGTGGACACCTGGTGCTGGCAAGCATTGTATCTGCTGCAAGCCCAGCTGTCAGCATCACAGTTGAACCAGATCCTGCAGCACCCAGCAGCTCAGAGGGTAAGCATCATGCCAGTTTTCAAGTGCAGCAGGTCTCAAATTTGCTTTCCAGTAGGCAATGCCTAGGTCTCAACCAATGCCATAGAGTGCCATGCTGTGCTGTGCTGTGCTGTGCTGCGCTGTGCTGTGCTGTGCTGTCATGTGCCTCACCGTACTGCACAGCACAGCCTTGCTGATGCAGCTTTCTGGTGACATTGCTAGGAGCACAAGCTCAAATATCTGACTTATGATAATGCATCTCAAACGTGTGCAGTCGATGATGCTGCTAACATGGGACAAGTTTGGTGCAGATACCCCCCACTTCCATCCTGACCTTGGACCCCCTGTACTGCTCCTACTCAACCCTACGGGTTGTACTGGCCTGCAAGAGCGCTACCAGGCACGCAGCCACTTTCAGACACTTCTGCCAACCCCCACCCAGCCCCAGCAGCTGCCAGCAGACTTCCCACGGTGCCCTTCCTCAAGGGCAAGCCTCAATGGGCAGCTCTGCCTTTCAGTCTCAGCCTGAAAGGCAGTGGCCACAGGACAGGTCTCAAGGGCAGAGGCACCACCTGCTGCTGCCAAAGGCCCTGCCCCAGGGTAACCTGAGCCGCTACTTTGATCTGGCTTGCATCACTGCTGGGCTGCGCTGCTTGGCTGGGCAGCAGGACGCATGGGAGGACGCCTGGTTGGTGCTCAACCACGCCCTGGGCAATTACGCTCAAGAAGGTCGGTGGCTTGTCTCTTTGCACATGTTAGTTTTATCTAAAGCATCTCCACAATGTAGAAACGTGTTTTTACTGCCCAAACATTTCTCTATATAGATTCAGTGACGTCTCTGAATCAAAATAGAAATTTTGGGATCGAAAATAGCTTGCCTTCTTCAAGGAGATGAGTATTGTTGCACTGTCAAGACTCACATCCAAGTGATGCGTCAGCATGTGGTTGGCCTTCATGCTGTGCTATCTTCACCTCTCATGCCAGATACTAACTCTGCTGCATTCCATGCATTCTACTGGCCCATGTCATCGCTTGCATCGGTCTTCATATTTTAAGAAAGACTGATGGATTCATTGATAACAGTAACACCACAATGAATCAATCAATTAACCACCCAAGCAAGCGATGGATTCATTGATCGCTTGCTTGGGTGGTTAATTGATTGATTCATTGTGGTGTTACAACAGTCCAATCCTTCCATACAGTCAGACATGAGCTACGAGGTGGTGCTGCAGATGGTGCTGCATGGACATCTGCTATCATCGCCAGTCTACAAGCCCTGACAGAGGCAGGAGCCACCGCCTGTCTGCCACCGCACATCTGCCAAGGCCTGCTGCAGCTAGCACACACCTCCCCCACTGCCAGCACCAGCTGCACAGCCACCGCTGCAATGCAAGGCGAGGTGGCATACGGCGACATCAACGGCAGCAGTGGCAGTAAGGGGTCTCTGGTCCCGCCACCGCTCCAGCAGCAGGAGAACTCCCAGTTGCAGCTGTGGTGGGCGGTGGCCACTGCCGCTTGCTGTGGCCGACTTGGCTTGCCCAGTGAGACTGGGGAGACAATGAGGAATCTGTTAGTGGATGACAGCATCGCTGATGTGGCGTTTGAGCTTCAGAAGCCCCAGGAGACTGTTTTAGCTCATCAGGCCATCATAGCAGCTCGCTGTCCAAAGCTGTTTCAAGCTGTCCAGCAGCAGCAGCAGCAGCAGCTACAGCAGCAGGGACATGACATGAGTGATGGTCTGACAAGGCTGCAGCTGGGCAAGCAAGTGAGAGCAGGCACTTTCAAGCATGTCCTGGAGTATCTCTACACAGGCCAAGTTCAGTCATTGACCAGCAGTGAGGACAGAACAGCGCTGCACAAACTGGCTCATGCTCTGGATCTGCTGCAACTGGCTGCACTAGCAGCAGCATCTAGACCAGTAGCTGCAGCTAGGTTTGCCCCAATGGATCTGCATGGCATAGCACCCCTTGGGCCAACTTGCATCCCTTGGGACAGATTTTTGTCCCAAGAAGAGTGTGATCAGCTGCAGGCACAGCTGCAACAGCAGCAGCAGGCAGACGGCTGCGTACTTGACACAGAAGCAGTTTTTGAGGTCACAGATCCTGCTGACACAGGGTCAGATGAGGAGACAGTCAACCGCCAGCTACACCCTGCGCTTGGCAGTTGTACCCATACCACTCATGAGGTTCAGCTTCCTGTCACAATACCTGCACCAGCACATGCCCCACCCCATGTGGATCTGCTGCTGGTGCCTGGCAGATCATGCTACGGGCGACCTGGTTGTGCCAACAAGGCAGGGTCAGGTAGCCATAATGAGCACCTGAAGGCTGTTCCCACCATTGTTGATGTTGATGGGAATACTCAAGAGCAGGTTCCCATCCACGCTGGGCACTGGTTCTGCTGCACAACAGCAGCTACCTGTCAGCAAGACTTACAGGGTCTAAGTGCGCATAGAGCAATCCTTGCGGCGTCCAGTCCTTACTTTGCTGCAATGCTGTCTGACAGATGGCTGGCAGGCACGCAGACTGAAGAGACTAAGGCACAGCAGCATGGCAGCAGACGGCTATTAGTGGCCCGCCTTCCAACCCAGGACATGGAGGTTCTGTTTGCGTTTGTCCACTTCTGTTACACACATGAGCTCAAGATGAAGCTCTGTTGCCTTGAGTACGGAGGAAATTGTTGTCAGTCACGTGATGTTGAGCTATGTAGTAAATGCTGGCAAGCCAGGACAGCTGTCAGGCTCTCAGCTGCTGCTGAGGCTTGGATGGTTCCTGCTCTGCAAGACCTGTGCTTGCAGTATTTAGTCACTGCCATGGGTGAGCTGCCTTTAGGTTGTCAAGCTGCTGTGCATGCTGATATGGTTGAGTTGCAAATGTGGGATTTTGTGCAGCACTTGAGTGCCGTGTTGCCATGAACTTTTGATTAACTGGACTTGAGATGGACACCTGCACTTCGTGGTTATTTGAATGACATGCGCCATCGTATTCAAATTCATATGGTGTCAGAACTTCCTCACTATGTCGGTCCAGTGCTGATGCAAAATGAAGAAGCTGAATGGTCCGAACTACTGAAGATTTTTTTGGCGGGAGCGAACAGTCAGATTGGCTTCGAAATTTGAACAGGCTGGTCCTCGACGTCTATTTGTACCGGTACTCCTTGCTTGGGCCTCCTCGACACTGTGCTTGCAGTCCAAGCCTACCTTTTCAGGATGGCTTGGTGCTGCGGAGCCCCCACGCCAAAACTGACTGACCTCGACCAGGAAGGCCAGAAGCAAGCTGATGCCCCGCAGCCTCAGGAAATGAGCACCAATCTGCTCGTTTCCACTGGCAGCAATCTGCCATCCCCTGGAGGACAGGTGTGTCAGAAGCGTGAGCATATCACGTTTCGCAATCCTGACTTTCACTGAGATCTCTGCGAAAGGCTTGACTGGAGCGTCGCAGTCGGAGCTTGTGACTTACAACAGACACTCTGCGTGCAGCAAGGTGACGAGCAACTTGGAACTGGAGTGTTTGCTCAGCTCAACATCGTCCATGTCAAGTACAGAGGATTCTTTGTGGAGAGGTTCCAGTGTTGTTGCCATCCGCTCCGCGAGGTAAGCTGCAGTTCCAGTTGTCTGACTGTCTGGCTCGAACCTGCCTCAAGTGCTCAGACTGCAAAAAAGTGCCCCACTGCCTCAAAATGGGCATTGTGCTGCAGTACATTGTGAAGCCTTGTGTGAGGGACTTTGGCGAAATCCCCACAGACCATGAGTTTGACAATGGTGAAGTGACACTGGTGATGGATGACTGCAACCCTGGTACTCGTTGCCTGTGCCTGCCTGGCTTTTACAAGAGGCTGACCATCACAGCTAAGGTAAAGACATTCTTGTACTCTGCAGTGAGAAGCAGTGTTTCTGCATGCTGTGAATGTGTGTTGCTTGTCAAGCACAGAAAAACTCAGCACATCATCACTTTGAAGTTTCTGCATGGAGCTTCTGATATGCAAGCTATATTACTCACATATGCACTTTTTCTGTGATTTCAGGACAGGAACAGCAAACTGAGCTTCACACTGGAGAGGCCAAGCACCTGCCCCACTGCTTGTCTGCCCTGGCCCTTCAACTGCATGATCCTGTGTCCCCTCAAGGTCTTTGTTCGTGGATCTACTGGTCAGTCTTCTGTCTGACATGCTGTCTGCCTTGCTTGGTCTATTGCTGCTGTTGACTACGCCTTGCATGGCCTCTAATTGCAAGTGTTGATGTTGCTGGATCGCTTGCTTGAACCTTGCTAAATGAAACTGAGATGCTGAAATGCATGCAAGGTGCTGCATGCATGCCCTCATGCATGTACATATCTATAATCTGCACACCTGTATGTCTAACGTGCACTTGTATATGTAACGTGCAGGTGGTGTGTTGGGCTATGCTCAGCAGGTGACCAAGTGCTGCAACTGCAGCGGCTTCATTGAGGTGCTGGATGCCTCAAATCAAGTCATGTACACCATCCAGGGTGAGCCGAGATACCTGCTGACAGATTTCTCAGTCTGCTTGAGCCTTGAATGCACAGAAAAGTTGATGTGTGGCATGTGCTGCCTAAGTTGTGCTGTTATCTGCCCTACCTGGTGTCCAGCACTTGTATTTGTTAATCTCAGAGGCAAGCAACAAACAGGCATGCACCTCACCATAGGTTGCGCTTTACCAGCGTCGCTTCTGCCCCACATGCCCCTGTTGTACAACTAGCACCTTACGTGAAGGTCATGGCGAGTGATCCCAAACTCCTCTTAGCCCAACTCAACCAAATCTCTCTCAGATGACATGCTGCAGCAGAGCATCACAAGGTGTGATTCACATGACAGTTCAGACACAGGCATGTGACTGCTGCTTGATTGTGTGGATGCAGATGCTACAGCTGTCAGGCCTCCATGCGCTGTACATGTGAAACTGCAGAAACTGAGGCACATGAAGGGCAGCTTTACCTGCAGATGGGTGACTTGCTCACTTAGCTCGGCAGCACGCACATTGTGAGTCTTCCTCATGGCATCCATTTCCAGCATGTGCCTGTCCAACCATATGCACACATTCAGACTGCTTGTGTACAAAGGCAATTCAGTCTCAGAAGATAGGGACCATTGGTACATCAACATGTGTAGTCAGATTGAGGCCAGGTGCAATGCGTTCAGCCAGAACTGCTCCAAACACCCAGAGCAGCCGATCAACAAATCCTGCTGCACAGAATGTGCATGGGTGTGATGCACATGACAAGGGCGCAACAAACAGGACACACTCTGTGTGGTGCTGGTATTTGGTCATGATAGGCGCTCGCAAAGCCTATTGCAGCTTTTCACCCTAATACCGAGGACTGCTCTGCTTTGAGAACTTGCACATGCTACACGCGTATGGTTTTCAAACCCCAGACAGGTACATCTGACTCCTTGAACTCTGCAAGGCTTGCAAGCCTGCATGACTAACCTGAGATGGGGCAGCTGTTGTCACCAGCAACAAATGTTGACTCACCTGTCATTCAGATCATGAGTCGCTGTTTCCAGGCTGCTGTTGCTGGACTGGAGGCTGGCTTGGGCAACCTTGCATGCCTGGTCCTGTACACCAGCAGCAGCAAGTTCAGGCATTGTATCAGGCGCACACTGCTCTTGAAGATCTGTTTGTTGTTGCACTGGACTACTGGGTTGAGATCCAGCCCTGGGTGGCTCCCTATACCAGGTCCTGCTATGACAGTCAGCATACAAACACAGAATGGCTTGATGTGAGCCGCCTCAAACATCTCCGCAACGTAGAAACGCCTTTTGACTGTCCCCAGGCGATTCTGAGTTCAGATTTCCAGTGTAGGGATGACGTTTCTGAATTAAAATAGACGTCTCTGGCTGCTGCTGCATGTTTGGCAAATGACTTCCAGACAGCAGCAGGCGAGAGCAGTCAGGAGTGTTGATTTGGGATCATGTCAGTCTCTGCTTGTGTGCAAAAAATCATACTGGTACACAACATGAAGGGCATGATGGGCTTTGCCAAGATGGGGGCCTGAAACACGCACTGAAGCCTGGAGCAGCAAGGGTCAAGGTTGCAGAGTCCTGCAATACACTGTACAAATTAGCCATTTGGACTTGAGCTTGCATGCTGTCATCACTCAGGCGTGATACAAGACGCCAAACCGCCTTTGATCATTGCCTGCTGCATGCATTTGGCCCCAACAGTGGACGCTTCATTTACATGCTCACCAGATTTGCAGCAACAAGTCTGCCTTCCACAGTGATGTAACATCACTCGTGAGTCATGTTGTGGGCGATGTTATTGTTTTTGAGAGCCAGCTGAGTCTTGAGAGATGGCAGAGGGATACCTGGCCATTGCTGAGGCCAGTGACAACCACCAACACTAGAAAGGGGCATGCCTTTTGCTGGGGGAGACGTCAAAGTCAAGCAGTCCCCTTGTCCAATTGATGCTCATCCAGAGGCCAGCAAACTCATCTGCATGACTTCAAGGGCAGAAGAGGTCAGTGCTCACCTTGACTGCAAGCTGTGACTTGAGGGCTGCCTGATTTTTCTCAAGTTCTCGGATGGTGCCTGCAGCAGTGGCCAGTCTGCCCTGCAGCTCACCATTCTTCTTGCCCAGCACCTTGTTAATGTCCCTCTCATATGCCTCCAAAGATGATACTGTAATCTTGTAGTTGGTCAAGTCCTTCTCGTCCCTTGCGTCTTTGACCTGCACAGCATCCGTCTGCAATAAGCCATATACAACCTTGTTTGCTGATGCTCTGTACTTCCTGTTGTTCATTCCCCATGTGCACATTAGTAGGCGTGTGCGTGCGTGCGTGCGTGCGTGCGTGCGTGCGTGCGTGCGTGCGTGCGTGCGTGCGTGCGTGCGTGTGTTGACAGTCCTTTGGCCATGCAATCTTCTGATGTACAATGGAAAGCGCGTGGTTTGCCGGTGTCAACAAATACCATTCATTCCGTGCTCTTGCAGCACATACCTTGCAGCTGCCTGAAGTGGCTATGATTGCCTTCACGCTAATGCACACCATCACACATGTTTGTGTGAGATGAATGCGTTTGACAGTAGCTTATCTATCAAATTTTGGATACTGTTTCTGCGTTGTGCTGATCAGGATACATGATTACTGGTGGCAACTGCAAGTCAGCAATCCTTGCCCTGCCCTTTGAGAGTGTACTTTGTCAAAGGTGTGAACATCGTAGTGCCTCATATATTGTATGTCCTGGTGAAACTGGCTATGTGAAGCTCGCTAGGACAGGAGGAAAAATTGATTGATGCAGAACACAGATGTGAGGGTCACAAAAGGCTTTGGCCCCACAGGAGAGAAGAGGCATAGAGTACCTGTGCTTCCTGCACAGCAGCCTGCCAGCTCTGGACCAGGCCTTCTAGCCTGACCAGCGCATCCCTGACATTCTGAGTGGGCGTACCAACCTGCCTTCTGCTTGTATCAGCGGCAAGCCTGATTCCCGCATTGCACTCGTCAATCTGCAAGACAAAAGTAGTGACAATCGTAGAGCCCAGCAGTGGGCAGCAAGGGCTGGGCAGTTGTCATTGTAAAATGCGGTGCAAATGATGGGTCAGGGTTGAATGCCTCACCTTGCGAAACACGGTGTCTTGCTCTTCAGCCAGTCTCTCGCAGACCTCTTGCTTGGTGTTTTTCTGGACCCGCAAAGCTAGTAGTTCCTCATGCAGACTGCGAGTCCTGCACAGGGCGCAGGGCTCTGTCACACATCATCTACGACCCATGTATAGGGTGCATAGCTTAACAAGAAGGGCTGCATGTCAAACATACATAAGAAGCAAGCATATCTGCAGGGTACTCACCAGTTGTCCTTCGATGCGTCTGGACGCGGCATATCTGGGGTATTTTGGGCGTCATAGACATCGCTCTGAGATCATCACGCTTCCCGAACCAGGATAGACAAGGCGTGGTGAAGCTCGTAGATATGTCGCCAAGTCAACCCCAAGACAATGCTTTCTTGCCTTTCTTGCGACTCTGTGCTCGACCGATTCAGGATCCCTTGCCAGATTCCGCAAACAGACCTGTTTCGAGCAACCGAGTAACCTGTTTCTTGGTGGCCCCAGATAGCCCCTTTGCAATGCAGTGCCGTATCTAGGGATGCTCGTGCGGCCTCCAACGCACTGCACATCAATTAGCAGCTCGCCAACTATCAAGTCAATCCCGAAACGTGCTGTAAACTGATCCAACCTTGTGAATAAAATTAAGCTCACTGTCACAACACTCGAGCTATACGTTAGAGGAGTCAAAAGACTCAAGACACGTTTTCAGAGCAATGTGCATCCAGCTCTACTCTAGGCAGCAATGTTTGTATTGCTAAGCTGGTGCACTCATATCACGACATCCACTAGCTCTATAAAATGGATCTCAGATACACACTGCCTGGTATGACCTGATAGAAGAATGTGAGATGGCCACTCTCCTGCACTAACCATTTGCATGTGCAGCGCAGTTGAAGCATGCTATTGACATCTGCAAGGGTGTGTAGTACCATGCAATGTCTGGCAAAACATATGCATTGCATGCTGCTGGCCATGCTTCTCTGCCAGAGATTGACTCCTCAATCAGTCACATGCCGTACAATCAGATCTTGCAAATGCATGTGCACATATGCATGTACACATGTGTGTACACATACGATCATGATGGGAGGGGGGAGCTGCGTCAGAACCGCTGCGGAATGTTCAACGTGGCAACTTGCAACAGACTTGACAGCCACTAAGGCTGAATGCAGGTCAGCCATATGACCTACATTGAGCCAGTGGCGCAGGGGCGTTACTCCCGGTTGCAACAAATCGTAGGGTAATACTATAGCATCATGCTATTTGCACCCTTGGCTGTGCAGGTACATGCTAAAGCACTTGTACAAACTTAGCATTTAGCATCATTTAGCACGCATGCTACCACTGGAAAAGCCATGCTAATGCGGGAACATTTGCTGTAACACTTTGTGCTAGCTCAGACTAGCGCATGCTAGCTATGTCATATTATGGAAGCAGTGCTACCTTGAATAGTCTTCTGTTGCTGAAACTGAATGTGGTTGTTCATGACAATATCTACATCTGCATGTATATTATCCTGATGATATCCTTTGAGCTGATCATCTTGTGATTCACGGGACTGTACATGTTGTAGACCACATCAGAATCACAACTGTTTCATTTAGACCTGTGCCCGCAATATTCAGTATTACCACTGGTGTACACAACATCTCTTACAATCTCTGTTGGTAATCCGATAGCACAGCAAGCTTGAGGGTACAACACACAAAGCAACATGAAAGCAACACAAGGGGCGAAGCGTTGATTGACATGCCTGACAATTCAACAGACTTTCAGTCAGAGCTGGTGTGTCTTTCAGAGAGCGCTCCTGAAATAGAGGTAGTTGGCCAAGAAGGCAGCTGCCATGATCATGGCCTTCTGGTCAGGCGTGGCACCAGGGGGAAACGCAACAAAGAAGTTGCTGCTGGAAGTGCAGCACGACCTGCAAGGAATGCAAATGAATGATGTGCAAGAAGTCATGCTTTGACAGTCTTGTTCAGACAAATGTGTTCATGAAGCACTCTGTGCACCTGCACACGCCAATGAGTCAAGGGTATTGTCACAGTAGCTGCGTCAGCAAGCATACATCCACAAGTTTGCATCAACATTTTGGTGAACAGTGCTGCACAGGACATCAAGCACAAGCTCGGTAACACATCCCATTGTGATGTAGATTGAACAACATGATGACGACAATCACAAGACAACGAGGGCAGAATCTTCAATATAGTCAGGGAACATACTTGGAGCAGCCTGGGAAGGTGTGCACAATCTCTCCCACTGTGTCATGGCTGTTGGCTGGGTGTATGCTGAGGCGGTTCCGCTTGCAGCACAGGTTGGGGAGGCAGCAAGAGAAACCCCACCCTTGGCAGCAGGGCTCTGCAGTGGCATGTCAACCAGTCACAAACATCTGAAATGGCAGTGCAGATGGCTGTGTGTTGCTCTGACGATCAGGCTGTTGTTACTGTCATGCAGTTGCGGATTGACAAAGATGTCAGCTCACATTGCAGGAAGCGCCTCTGTGGCTGTCCATGCTGACTCAGTTTGTGATTTGATAGAGAAATGGGGTGCATGCGACAATGCTCTGTGTATAGGGTCAGCTATGTAAAGGCTTGACAAGCTTGCTGTTGATTGAAGGAGTCAAAGGTGCATCTACACAGGGCACATGGAATGTGCCCTCTGTGTGCCAAGTGAGCCTTGCAGAAGCTTCACGCAAGCCACACTTACTGCATTGCAAGTCTCAGTTTATGCACTGCTGTGATATGTGTATTGCATTGTCCCGCATGTGCCTAGCTCATCATGAGCTGGAAAGCAAGTTCATCTTTTTTTGTTTTGTCACTATTGTCATTGCCATTATCATTACTTTCATCATTATCATCATCATCATCATCAGCACTATCATTATCATCATCATCATTTTCATCATTGTTATTATAGTTATCATTGTTATTATTACTACTACCATTATTATTATCATTATTATTATTACTACTACCATTATTATTATCATTATTAATATTGTTATTATCGTGCTGTGCATGAATCCACAGCCAAGTAGTTGACCAGCCTGACTCTGTGTGACCTTGCAGGGCCAGCTTGAAGAGGAGCGCAGGGCCAGGAAGCAGCAAGGTGAGCGTGCTGACCTGGCACACAAAGCCCTGCATGACAGGCATGCCCAGCTGGACCAGGCCTATCAGCGCATCACCGCTGCAGAGGCAGCTTCACATGAGGGCGAGAGCAAGGCCTAGGTAATGTTGCAATCATGTTCAACCTCTTCCTTTGTATTGCGCTGGCCCTTGCCGCGTGAGCCCCGCTTGGTGGTTCTGTCTTCAGCTTTGTCACACATGCCTTTGCCGGAGTTGATGTTCACGGATCAGGCGTGATCTTCAGGGCTGAAGCGTCTGGCTGCCTGACATCCCCACTCATGTCCTACAGTCTAGTCTTGCCTGTACAATTTTTGGCTTTTGGTGAGTATTGGTATCTGCAGCCATCTATTAGTATATTCGTGCGTGCGTGCGTGCGCACATGCGTGTGTGTGTGCGTGTGTGTCTGTGTGTCTGTCCATGTTTATGTTGCGCTGTGATTGGTCAACGCCTGATGTGTGACTTGCACAGGCACTGCAGGCAGACCTCAGAAGTGCTCGCCAAGAAGCCGTTGACCTGAAGGCCCACATGGTTGCTGAGCTGGCACATCTCAGGCTGCAGCTGGATGCTGCCAGGAAGGAAAACAGCACGCTTGGCCAGCAGCTGGATGATGAAATGCAGAAGAACAGCAAAGTCTTCCAGCAGCTGGATGACAAGGCCAAGGAGAACAGCCAAGTCCTTCAGCAACTCAGCACTGAGATGGAGAAGAA
>JAABUP010000846.1_pt1 | contig 66006 bp, 94 predicted proteins | sample 5559201 | NCBI WGS metagenome assembly JAABUP01 (sample SAMN10711887, study PRJNA513373) | rock metagenome | isolation source: Antarctica rocks | place: Antarctica
TCCCCCCCCCTCCCCCCCTCGACACTGCTTGACAGTTGCCCCCATTTTGCCCTTGTATACCAACTGCAAAAGGTAGAAAGACCTGTTTCTGGTGATCGTAAAAGCATGATCTGGCATGTGATTACCCAGGCTTATAAAGAACTTGCTCAGATACGACATGATCTGTGGGCAACTGATTGTACAGACTGACAGCATGCAGCAAGTTTCCAGCGCTCAGTTGCCCACTACAGGCATTGAAATGCTGGTAGTTCTATTGACAACGGTGCAGTCATTGGTGTCCAGCCGGTAATGACGCCTAGATTTCGAATGTGCCGTCAAGTGGACTAGATCGGTGCAGTGTAAATAGGACTTCATATGACGCAACATGTTCAGGCACAAAAGAGAGGTCGCGAAAAATACCGAGATTGTTGGGCTGCCAGCGTGCATGTCACAGTCTGATACAATGTTTGTATCTGTCAACGCCATCCTGATTTGGCTGTAAGGCCCTGCCAAACACTATGCAAGATTGCCTATCACCCTGACTACAACAGTCAAGCAACCCATTGAGCAACATGCTTTTGAGCAGGGATACTCGCCTGATTGGTACAGCTGCAGGAACCCAGTGTCAGTGAGAGATTGCGGGCTTCCACCATGACTTGCGGTCATGAATCACAAATGGCAGGTCATATGATGTGCACTGGTGCACAAGAGCTTCACGAAAGGACTGCCCGGCTGGTATCTTGAGGATCTCTGCCGCTGTGTAGTCAGCCTCAAAGTCATCAGATGGTGCAAGCACCACTGCATTTGCATAGCAGAATACCAGGCTTGTGTCACATGTGTACTTTCCGTCTGGGCCTTTTGGCAACACCTGGCCTGTTGCCCATTGGAATGTTCCCTGCAATCAGAGGTCAGACACATATTGCAAGGCCATGGTTGCCCATGAGACTGCAGATCAGTCTGTGGTGAACAAGTTCATGCAAATACATCTATGTACAAACAAAACTTGTAACACAGGTGGTCCGCAGATGGCAACCTCGTTGCATATAGGATCAGGTAGTACTCAAGGCATCAGCTGCAAGTTTGACATCAAACTAGGAAATGACAGGCAAGCTTTTGCGTAACTTGGGGTTCAGCTGCTGACGATTGGCTGTTCATTCGCATGCAACTTCTTCTGCGCTTCTACAGTTTTGCTGTCTCTATCCATTCACGTGTCTTGCCCACGACCCAGATGACAGCACAGCAGTGCATTGCAGCAATGCGTCACAGCAAGCAGTATCACCTGAAAGTGGCCACGTGAGGATAAATAGCGTCCATATTCATTGCCTCTTGCAGAGAGAAGTAAAGTGCAGGCTTCAGGCTGCTGCACACCACCTGGGTTGTACTCATGCTCTGGTTTGTCCTCCACCAAAGCAATGTAGCTTGCTTGTGGTATCCGCAGATCAGGCTCCCCTCTGGCGTCAATGCATAGCCTGCCAAGCAGGTACACCAGGCACATCAGCAGTCATTATGCTGAAAAGTGCACCTGTGGCATCAAAGCATAGCATGCCAAGCAGGTGCAGCAGGCACGTTAGCAGTCATTATGCTGAAAAGTGCACCTTGCATGACACTGTGCTTACAATTGCAATAACAAAGACTCTCAAGTCATGGGTTACAAGCTTGAGCCATGTTGTGTCATGCCCAGGGCTGCTGTTACGTTGCAGTCACAGGAGCATTGCAGCTCCCACAACGACCAAACAGACGATCAGCACTTCTTCAGGTGACAGCACAAAGTATTGTCACATTGTTGACAGCCTTACCTGACAAGGTCGTGCCATCTATCGTACTGGAAGGACACAAGTCTGCATTGGTAGAAGCGTGTAGGTGTGTTGTACCTCCAGGTGCTGCACGTCCCATGGCTGGCAAGATCAACGAATGGCGAGGCACAGTAAATGTTGTCAAGTTTCACCATCTCCTGCATAGGTGGATTGTCAAAGCACATCTCGTTGTGTGACAGTGAAGCAGGAAAAAGCAATGTACCCTATAGTCTTTGTAATTGGGGGAAAGTTGCAAGGTGTGCGCTGGCCATCTTTGAGCAGCCAACCTGTGCCACAGATCGTCATCTGTTCCTGCAGAATGTTAGCTGGTATGAACTATCTGATGGAGCCGTCTGCGTGTACCTACTTCACTGCAGCGTTCAGTAAATGCTTACCTGTCCATTTCCATGCTTGGCAAACCTGTATAGCGCAGCACAGGGAGCGAAGGTCTAGCTTGGTGAAGACATGTTCCAACGGGTCCCCATGTAACGCCGCTATGGTTGTCAGAAGCTCGGATACAGAAAGGTCGGCAAAGTTTTTCAGGGCGACGACAGTCGCCATGTCTTGAGTTCCTGGTATCGCCTGGCAAGCGGAGCTGCAGCATAGGCGACATGCATGCCCAGATGCATGCCGAATGGGGTGAACGAATTCTAAAAGCGCTCAGTCAAAACCATGCAAATCATGCGCTTCACGGACTGTTGCAAATTGCAACATGTTCGCGGCGGAGGCCTGCCGATCACGACTGTTCATTTGCATGCTCGGCTCTAGTAATTGATACAACAGTCATTGCACTGAACCTAGGTAAGCCAGGCCACTACCGGAAATTTGCGTATAGACTGTCATGGACTGATCGACACATGCCAGGTGATTAAGTGTTGCAGGCTATGTGGCTTGGCAGCCTAAAACATGCGCAAAGGCCAACTTGAGGACTTTGACGCCCCGGCCAGCCGGATAAGAGCTGCAAGCAGTGCCTTGCGCTCTGACCAAAGCCGGGACAAAAAGCCGCAGCGTGGTCGATCTAGCGGGCCTGCTGCAAACAAAGGCACAGCAGGCAAGGTGTTGAACAGATTCAACCCAAGCAAACTCCCAGCGCAGTTTGCCCCACTTCCCCTGCAACAAGCACACGTGCTGCAGCAGCTTCGAGCCTTCTCTTTGAACAGCAACACAGCAACACCTTCTGCTCCTGCTTCTGAGGCTTCTGAGGCCCTTCATGCCAAAGCACATACTGCACGCCAGAAAGTCAGTTTTGGTCCACCCCGGAGAACAGGCCTGCCCAGACAGCAGAAACTTCAGAGCACCCGATTCAATTTTGCTGGCAACACAGACAGTGAAGTCGAAAGCCCACTCTCGCAGCCCCCGACTCACAAGCGCTTCAACCCCATAGTTTTGCAGTCTGAGTTGCAGGTCCAATCCTCATCCTTCTCTGAGGCCGAATCCGCATCCACCCCTGCCCGCAGTGCTCCTCAGACCTCATCGGCCTTGAGGGAATCTGTTGCAGACTCTCCAGAGAGCGTGGCAATGTCCACACCAGCATGCGGTCAAGCCCTTCCAAGCTCAGAAGCAAGTCCGCCAGTACCCATGTCCTGTAGTACAGCCGGCGCTAAATCTGTCAAACATAGCAACATCAAAGCTCCCTTATCATCTGGTTCCCCAATGTGCATGAGCCCAGATACATGGGCTACACCACAGCAGCTGCAGTGGGAGCTGTCTGCTGAAAGCGTAACTGCCCTTGCAGTGTCACCACAAGTGCCATCACAGGTGCCATCACCTACTGCATCTCAGCTGCAAGCAGCAGATCTGGAGTTTGGCTTTGATGCCATCAAGGCTGCAGGAGTTGACAGCAGTGGTGCTGGTGTCAAGTCCAGGCTAGCAAGCAGCACACTGGCAGATCAGCTGTCAGAGTCACCTAGCGGTTCTGGGGATCGAGACAGAGCATATGGGGGATTTGATAGGGATGCTGAGTGGATGGAGGATCTTGAAGTGACTCAGTCACAGTCACAGTCACTGCCACCATCTGATGAGCAGGAGGGTTGCAACAACCCAGCAGCATTGTGCCTCACTCTAGACAATGATGAAGAAGCCTGTTGCCTAGAGGGAGACCCCTTTGGTCTGGATGCTTCACAGGTATTGCTCAATTGTCCTTGCCTATCCATGACAGCACAATGTCAATATATAGTCAGTCTGCACCTGGGCAGCCCGGTATAATACTTGGCTTCTCGTTGAATTGACGCTGTCTTTTCTGTTCTCAGTCTGTGCTGGAGGCTTTCCCCAACGTTCTGGTTTTGCTCTCGTCAACAGACAACATACAGAAAGTTTTTGGATAGATGCAATTGTGCTGCTGCCCAGCGGATGGTCATTACAACAATTTGCTGTGCTAAGTGACACATAACCACGGTGAGAGATAAAGGAATCAGGGTGATTCAGATTGCAGGGATGCCGTCGCAACCAACAAACAACAGCAGAACAAACAATCCTACAAGCACTGCCCGTTAGGAGCATGTACTGTCTTGCTGACAAACTGAGTCGCATATGTCAACCTTCTGATCAGGGTAATCTGCAATGACCAGAAGGCCAGGCCAGGCCTGCCCTTGGTCCTGCATGCCCTTGAATACTCATCTTCCTGTGTATTATGTGGCAGAGTCAATCAGCCTCAAGAGGCATTGTGTCTTTGCTGTCAAATGACTTAATGCCCTTTGCAGCAATGGCCCTTTGTACTGAAGTGCCTGCTTGCGTGATTGTGCAGCTGCCAGCTATGTCGCCCAGGCAGCCTCAAAAGCAGACTGACGTCCCTCATGGACTCAGTCCGCCCTCTAAACGTGCCAACAGCAGCCCAGAGCATGCCAGGGACGAAACAGCAGCTACAGTTAGTCCTGAGAAGAAGTTGTGCATCTCCAGACCTGATGCGCTACCAGATAAGCAGCGTTTTAGTCCACAAGCTACAGACAGTAGCACGGACAGGATGCAGCCTGGACATGATGCGCAGCTGAAGGCAGCCCATGATGCCTATGTCGCTGCATTGCACCTGGGCTCTCAGCTAGATGCCGCCAAGCCTGATGAGCCACACAAGCATAGCTGGCAGCCACAGCAGCAGGAGCATCAGCAGAGTTGTGGGCAGGTCCAGGAAGGGCAGATACAGCAAGGGCTGCAATATCAGCACCATTGCCAGCAGCCCCATCAGGGCCAACAGCAGCAGCAGCAGCAGCAGCATCAGCAGCAGCAGCATGCTCACCTGCATCACTGTCAGCCACCGTTGCTGCCAAGCCATCCGCGTTGGGAGCAGCAGCAGCAGCTAATGACTGAGCACCAGCAGGCTCTGGTTGCATACCAGGCTGCGCTGGGCAGGCCAGTTGGGCAGCCTCCCATGCAACTGCCTCAGCAGGTATCTCACCAGCTTCCTCACCAGCCTGTCATGCACCTTCCTCAGGAGGTGCCTCAGCAGGCCCCCAGAAAGGTGCCTGATCAGGCTGGCAAGCATCTGGGCTTGCCGCTGCCTTGTACCCCTGCGCAAGCGCAGAATGTGTACAGAGCTTTTCAGTGGCACAAAGATGCCATAGACTATGCTGATGCCTGCAACCGGCATGCTGCTGGCCTGCCTGCTCATGTCCCTGAGGGCCAAGGTGGGCTTCAATGCCTCGATATTGCAGTTGTGTGTGTCTGTCTGTCTGTCTGTCTGTCTGTCTGTCTGTCTGTCTGTCTGTCTGTCTGTACGTATTACTGCACACATGCCTATCATTGTGTCAACTGCATAGCAGCATGGCAGAACACATTACCGTGGAACAGGAGCAAGGCACAGGAGCAAGGCACAGCAGCATTGTGCACAGAAATGCACTTGCATGCAAAGTTCGCTTCACTGTTGCTGTCTGAGCAGCTCCCACATTTGACACTGTGAGAGTACTGAATTTGCCTCCAGGTGCAGAGTCTGTAGCACATCAACCCAGCACCTCAGGTGAGAGGGCTGCAGACCAGCAGCAAGAGACAGATGGAACCTCTACACCAGTCTACACCAGATTGTCAAGGTACAAACTTTTGCATGCAACACGAGACGATTGCTGGAGTGCAAACCACGCTAAGCACAAATTGATGCACATTTGGCATGGAGAGTCACACTGAAAGTTCTCATCACACCAGTGAAATGATGCAGAGACAATGCGGCTAATATTTTCAGCTTTTGGTCCTTCAGCAAAATGTCAGTGTCTGGCAAGCCCACAAATGTAGCTTCTAGCTCAGCCCCCATGGTGACTTGTGTGTGTTTGTGTCCAGACCTTGTATACAGCAACTTGCATATAGACTGCTGCTCAGGAACTGTTCGTGGCATTTCAGGTATTTTGTGAGGAGGCAGGCAGTGATGCGGGCTATTTCCGCCAGTTTGTAGCAGCATCCTATGGGCGTTTCTGGGCACGCTATGCTCCTCGCCTTGGTCAGAGACCTCACTGCTATGAGGTCGGCCATCCTGTCCTCAGCTTAAATGTCAAATTATGTACATAAGTCTGCAGAATGCCCCGTTGTTGTGTCTGTTGTGATGATCAACACTCGTTACACTGCAGCCTGCTGTGCTTTGCTCACCTGACAGCTTGTAGCGTCAAGGCATCATGGTAAGGAAGGGAATGCTATAGTGCGCTTTTGAAAGGCAACTAGTTGCTGTGGTGTGCAGTCTCTTCAGCAAAAGTTTGGCACACAAAAACTTACACTTCATCCTGCAGTAGTCAAAAGAAGCATAATTTGCCAGTAAGGGACGCAGTCATAGGTGCAAGAGGTGCATATGCAAACCATGGTGAACAATGGGCGCTCCAAACTTCTCCTGTTAGCTAAATGTACATATCATGATTAACAAATGAAGTGAAATACACTAGCTTCAATCGTTTAATGGCTTGACCATGGAGTTGGTCACTTGCAGGTGGTGAAGGGTGGTGCTCCCTGTCACCTGTATTTTGACACAGAGTTTGCCACAGAGTGCAACCCTGGCATGGATGGTGAAGCATTGCTGGATAAGCTACTGCTGGCATGCACGCGGGTCTTCAGGTACTGTGATATGCCATGCTATGCTGACGTCGCAGCAAGATCTATGCAGCCATCAGTTGTCTTGCGGCTGTGCAAGCTTCACCCACATGGTTTTCTCGCTTGCACTCAATGACAGACATGATTCCAGCTTATCATGCGTGGACTCTCATAATTCCATTATGCTTGCAGAAAGCACTTTTGAGGTGGATTTACAGTCTTCTATGCTGGCGCGCTCACCATATGTCTTGACTGCGCTTGGCAGTCCAGTTTCCATCAGCAAGTGATTATGTACAAGCTGTACCTCTGACAGTGACCGCAGACAACAGTCCAAAGTGATTGCTAATGAGATCATCTGAGCTGAAGTCAATTGACATCAAAGCAGCGGCCTCTGGCTCAAAAACCCCAGTTGCTGCTTGCCAAAACTTGCATGGCAAACTTAGCCTGTGAAATTGGTTGCAGGGAGCAGTTTCAGGTGGACCTGCAGCCTGAGTGGGTGTATGAGCTAGACTCCTCCCATACTGGCAAGTTCAGTCGCCACCTTATCTTGCGTATCCCTGGAACGTCTTTTGTGAACAACTGGGCTGTTGGGCACCTGGTCAGCCAAATCCTGGCAGAACCAGAGGTGAACTCTCCCCAACTCTTTGGCCCCGATTTCCCCCTGGTGCAGGAAGCCTTGATGGTTTGGTGCCAAGCACACTGTTGTCAGCTGTATGGAATGACTGTCTGCCACCTATCATGACTTGCCTAGCAGCCGATAAATGACTGGGCTGTTTACCAATTGTCATGGCTCACCAAACAGGGGATCTGCATGTGCATTTTCGCTCTGCTACAGGATTCATTTCTATGTCGTCAGGAATAATTTGTTGAGGATGGTCCTACTAAAGACAAGATTACTGAGCTTTATATATGTATGTTTTTATATACAAAATGTAGGCAATACCAGCTTCACCGCATGAACCACCATCTGAGGGACTCTCTTCTATTGGCTGATGCCAACAGGCTGCATCAGATACCTTTGTGCCAGTTGTGTGCACATCCCAGATGATGTTGCACACTGCAAAAACGGAGTATGTTCAAATGGCGATGTGGTCATGTAACAAGCATTGATTGGATTTGGCAGGGCATGGAGATCCTGGTCAGGAAGAAGAGTGACCAGGCAGGCACAGAGCAGTTTACCTCCCTTGTTGACACAGCAGTGTACACCAGGTATGCACAATGGCGCATTTACACCATGTCCATGCACTTGTCATAGATGCTGGCATATGCATATATGGACTGACTGCGATTGAAATGCATGGACACATTGTGCAAGGCTTTGCAGCAGGAAGGTGGATTTTTATTTGTGACAGTCACGTGCCTGAGCAAAAAGTCAGCAGATTGATGTTACGGCCTTTCCATAGTTGACTTGTGTCACATTTCAATAGATCACATGTGCGACGCCACACAGTCAGCTTGTTTTGGATGATGTCTTGTACCAGCCGTGGTTTGCCTCTTGCTTTGCAGAAACAGGCATTTCCGGCTGGTCTGGAGCTGCAAGGCTGGCAAGACCCATGTGCTCACTCCAACCCCCCGTTTTGCCACAGCCCCAAGTCAGTCTTGCTCTCGTTGGATGCCTGACATGTCTTGACAACAGGTTTCATCTGCATGTGTTGTCGTCATAGTAACCTAGTGCATGGCAGGCAACATGCATGGCGGGCAACATGCTTTTGCATACATATTGGACTGATTTGCTTACTGTTGGTCTTGAAGACCATCATGAAAGTGCTGTCCATGCTTGCGATTGGCGCTTCTTCCTACGTGAGCCCATGTGCTCTTGCTGCGCAGCCACATTCCGATGCACATACACTGTTCATGCACTCAATATACACATATTCTCAGATGTACATACACAAGACCAGCATAAGCTATGCCAGCACAGCTCACTGAGCAGACATCAAATTACATTCTGTTGTGCCCCAACACACCTGTTGGTCAGCACAGACCAATATCAAGTCCGCACAACCTGGAGAGTTGACTTTTGTACTGAGAATTATGCGCAACAGTCAGCCACAGTCATGAAACAGACTGGTGGCACGTGTAACTTCATAATGCTGTCCAGTGAAGCAAAATCGCAACGTCTCGGACACACCTGGGCATTGGCCTTGTAGAAGCAACTTTCTCACAATAAAGTTCTTTTGCTTCCTCACACTCGGCTTTGTTTCACTGCAGGTATCAAGAGGTCTCACAGAGAGCTGTTTCTAGACACTCTGATCTGCAATGTAGAGCCCAATGCAAGGCTGCTGCTGGCTGACATTGTACCCACTGGACTTTCATTCCCGTCCAGTCACCATCCACACATCTCCGGTGGCTCCAGGCATGTGGGCTATGTGGTGCACGGTCAGCATGAAGTCAAGGTTGCACACAAATGCGATGCCTTTGACAGCACCTCGGATGCCGCTCCGCTGACCCAAGAAAGTAAGGGACTCTTGAGCTGTTGCTTGGCATCAGGAATTGACATCAGATGCTGCTATAATTGCTAAAAGACCTATCTAGGCAAGGGAGTCCTGTTCTGCAACTAACGCCTTGTCATTGTGGCTTGTACCTTCAGAGATCAGCAGCCTTTTCCATGAACCTTCAGCAGCCAGTGACAGTAAGCCAGCAGGTGATGGCATTACATGACAACATGACAGTGATGTCTCTTTAGGTCAAGCATGGAGGACCTACTACCTTGCAAGACACATACACCTGTAGTGCTGAATGTAAAGACAGCGTTGGTTTGGCACCCGAGTCACAATAATCACAATAAGGGATACAAATTGTGCCAGTGTCAGCTAGGTAGGTGCAAGGCCAGTCTTTCTTCTTTTGGAGCTTGTCCTAAGGGTGCTTAGGCACATTGAGGCACCAGGACCAAACCTGTGTCTCGCATCTTGGCATGCATCAAATGCAGGTGAAACAAACATCAACAGCGCAAGCCGCATGTCAGGGTCATAGGCCAAGGGAAACTCGGGCCCAATTTGGGATCATCTCAAGCTTCTCTGTATTAAACGCGTAGCGGCGTCGTCTTTTCTTTTCTTTTTCCATGTTAGGGTTAGCTTGAAAACCTAGTCTGCAACGTGTTTGAACTGGCGCAGCCTACCACAGCTGCATACTGTCTCTACCACAACACCTATGATCCAGGCATTTCACCGGGCTCTGCAAATCAGTGTATCCTTGGGGGCATGTATCTGAGATCCAATTTACTAAGGGGACCTGTTTGAACTGAACGAGGCACTTGCAGGAGTGCAAGCATGGGCAGAGCAGGCAGCAGGGCATGTGGAGGAGGTGGCCACCTTCAGGGCTGGTGGCCTGCCGGCCTCTGTGCGCACCATTGCTCACTGTGGATTCACTGGCACTGTTGCCTACAGTCTCATAGGTGACCCCTGCAGCCTTTCATGCATGGGGAGCGATTGCCCAGGGCTTGGCTTGGTATCATGCAACCTATCACCCAGGCAATCTGTGCCGGTTTAGTAAGCAACACAGAAGCATCCTAAAGACTGCCCTCATCTACATTTGGATCAGATGGTGTTTTACGGACACTCTGCCTGTGCGGAGACATAGAAAGCATAAGGTCACTATGTCACTCGTGTAAAGTATCTGCACACCTATGCATCTTGAGGTTGACCTGTTGCTCCTGGGCAGCTCGGTATAATACTTGGCTTCTCATTGAATTGACGCCGAAAGGTGTAGTCTTTCTTTCTTTTCTCAACCTGTTGCTTTTGGTTCAGGACCAGGAAGCCACTACTGCGAGCATATAGGACGATGCCATCAGAGCAACAGGGTGTTCTTTGTCGTCAACTTCCTGACTGGCATGCTGGCACAAAAGTGCCATGACCCAGACTGCAGCCACTTCAGGTATGCCATGTCTGGCCTTCCTGATGATGTGCACAGAGTATTAGGATTATATGTAGCAGTAAAACCGGTTTTGCCACCAAGTCACCTGAACCCAGATCATCCTGGGACACCCAAGGCTTGAAATCGTCAAGCGCGGGCCGGAGTAGCTCAGTTGGTAGAGCGCAAGGCTCTTAACCTTGTGGTCAAGGGTTCGAGCCCCTTCTTCGGTGACAGAAATCTTTTTTTACACTGGGCGCTTTTTGCTCTTTTTATTCACAATGCACAGGGGCTGTTTGTTTTGGGAGCAAATAAAGATTTAAGGCCCAGCTGATATGTTTCCAAAATGTCTGCAGCCAAAATGATCGCCGAATCGGGGAATTGAACCCCGGCCTCCCGCGTGACAGGCGGGAATACTGACCACTATACGAATTCGACCCAGCCACAGCTGGGCTGTCACATGGAGGTGTTGATTCTTGGATGTGTGATAGCTGGATTTATGCAGTGAACTGCTACAATGCAGTTTTGGCGTGCACGGGCGAAAAGGGGTGTGAAGACAGCGCTGAGTTGGATTGAGACTTTGCAAGTGCTGACTCGGTAGGGCAGTGTGGGACATATTGAGCAGGCTGCGCTGGCGTTTGTAACGCCTGATAAGTTGGTGCGAACCTTGGCGACAGTACTCTTGCAACACGAGGCGAGCCTGCACTGTGCAACGCTGTTCTGACCTAACGAAATGTCGGTATGTCCGCCGAGACGAAGTGCAAAACCAAGACTATGCCGGACCTGACACCAATGCACAGCAACTTGTCGTATGCAAGATTGCGCAGTGTATTGATGCAAAGTTATTGTTCAAGATAGAATAGATACAGGTCGTGACTTGTGGCATTTGTCTTCTTCAGCTTGCCCTGCATACGGCGTGCATTTTCCGCAAAATTCATGGTGACAGTACGGTGACAGTACGGTTACAGTCGTATGGTGACAGCACGGTCCCTTCGCCGTTCTTTCACCGTGCTGTCACCGTGCCATCACCGCACTGTCGCTGAACGTGAAAAAGACCATGCTTTTACGCCAAATTGTACCCCATACCTGCATGCATATGCTGCATTACGCACCACTCCGAATCCAGCTGTAGCTCTCGCGTGCTGTTTGCCGTTGAATGCTGACTCACGGCGCTCAAACCGCGTTGGCTTTGCGGCAGATTGTAAGTTTTCCACCTCACCACCTGGCAGTCCCAATCAGAGCGTGCAGGTATATCTACGCGTCGAAGCATTCTGCATGCATGTAAACCGTTTGTGCAGCACGACATATTCAGAGACATACGATTTCCGCTGCTTGCATTTGTTTTTGCATCCTGCAGGGCTTGCAAGCGAAGGAGACTGGTGACACTCGCCATGGGTGTTGAAAGGATTACGATCGGGACCGACATACCTGCTTACGAAGTCGGGGAGAAAACTGCTCCCGCCGTGATTGTTCTTCAGGTTGGGATAAGTACGTTTTGTAGCGCATCATGCGAGATCTTCAAGTCATGATCTGCCTTCTGGTGCAGGAATGGTGGGGCGTGACAGATGATTTGAAGGAGATTGCTGTTGACATCAGCAAACGAAGTTATAGGGCTCATTCCAGACCTGTATAAAGGCAAAGTTGGCGTCGAGGTCGAGGAGGCCAAGCATGTACGTGCTGGCATGCGCTGGTTGTCTGCCCTGCTCTTGTGCCCTGCGCCAATGTGGTCTGCAAGTACCATGCTGCCTATCATCATTACCCTTTCAGACTGGTCTGCCCCATGGTCAGGTCAAGTCTGCATGTTCAAGCTCAACTCCTGCTGTGAATTGACATAATGTTGATGTGCAATTGGTGTTGCTAGATAAGGGAAGGCCTAGACTGGCATCAAGCTATCAAGGAGCTCCACCAAACAGTGGACTACCTGAGAAGTTCAGGCTCACCCAAGGCAAACTCTATCATTGATGTGGCTTGACATTTCTGCCATGTACAACCTGGTTCTGAGCAAAGCTCTGATTGATATGCAACCCTTACATACTCTACAGCACGTACTGTATGTCAAGCCATGCATTGGACCAGGACATACACTTGCAGCACCGGCCTTTGTACCTCAAGCTGCTTCCAGGCATGTATGCATGGCATGTCATGGTACAAATAACACCTTCAGGCTTACCAAACCAGAAAATCACCCACTCAAGCTAACACCAGCTCAGCTCAGCATGCTTCACTTTGTGCTCCATATTTATACCATACATTCTTGTGTCACCTCTGCTCATCTCAAAACTTACACATGACATCCAGATGGCAAGACTGCATCGAAGGCATTGACATGATGCAGACGGTCAAATCGGCATCAGATTGGTCTCTATATAAGCAGACTAAGCAGGCATGATGCAGATCGGCTGCATGGGCTTCTGCATGGGCGGAGCCCTAACTCTAGCAATGTCTCAGAGCGGCAAGATAGACTGTGGGGCTCCATGCTATGGCCTGCCATCTGAAGGCCATGGAGAGGTATCTCAAGCAACCCCACAGACTCACACAAAGTGGCAATAATGCAGCTGTTCTTTCTTGCCTTTTGTGGAGTAGTAACTGTTGCCTGTCATACCACCATGCAGCACAATGATAGTCCTGTTTGTTTACATGCATGCAGGCTGAAACATCCCTGTGCAGGGACTCATGCATTTGTACCAAAGCTGTTCAGTCAGCTGGTGTTGCTGCAGTCACCAGTGCTTTTTATTTGGGTTGGTCTGAAAGCAACCACAGGTTTTTGATACAGGCTGAGAAGATGAAGATTCCCCTGCAAGGTCACTTTGGGCGGCATGACACCTTCTTCCCAGTCAAGGTCAGCTGTTGCAAGCCTGCACAAACGCAAAAGTTTGCACTGCATGCAGAAACTCAGGCATGTCTGCGCTTCTTGCAAAGACACAAATCTGTGTCCTCTCCATCTCTGCCAGCTGCCTCCATTGATCCTGCGCTAAACTTTTGTCAGTAGCATGCTCCTCTGTGCTGCTGCACAATAGCGCAGTATGGTGAGCAAAAGTTTGTACCCTCATTGGCTTGCTGTTGTGCACAGGATGCTGAAGCATTTGTCAAGAAGTGCAATGACAGTGGAGGCAACTTTGAGCTGTTTGTGTATGATGATGCTGGCCATGCTTTCTTGACTGCAGAAGATCATCGAGAAAGTAAGTGATGTTGTCCCCAAAGATGATCATCTTGACGCAGTTGGCCTATTTTGTGCTGGCCCACCCAGTAATTCAGCACGCTTGCTGGTGGCGGCTTGCAAGCACAATGTCAATGCAATTTTTGCATCTGCAGCATTGGCAGTTCATTGCACTCATCTCCCAGCTCAAAGAAGTGTTGTGAAAGCTTACTGATAAGTGTCTGTCTGTTGACATAGCTGTACACATGGTGCGTTTTCGTGCTTGTGCACATCTTGGCAGGCAGCACTGACATGCCTGCTGTCCTTTGCAGAACTGGATCAGCCACTTTCTTCAGATGAGACCAGAAAGCTGGCATGGAGCAGAATCTACAAGTTTTTTGACAAGCACCTGAAGTGATTAGAGATTGACAAGCCTTTTGCCAATATTGTGAGCAGCAACAGCATGCAAGGAACAGCATCATGTGTGTTGCTGTTCATGCTGTCAGAAGTGGCTGCTTTATATGTTAGCACATACATTGCTCTGTACCCTATGACCACACAGTCGACCTTAGTACAAATGCATTCTGTTTATGCGCTTTGTTCTGTACATCCAGCAGATCGCATGACATGCTCGTTCATCATGAAACTTTTGAAGTGACTAAGTCGACGCCAGCGCAATATGCACATCAGCACCATGACGCCACTGCTTGCAGGATAATGTAGTCTCGTTAGCTGTCACTTGTGAGGCACACTGGCTTGACTGATTTAATCAAGTGCATTTTCAGTTCTTTCTGCCACATGACTCTGCGACATTGAACAGAGCGTGCGGGCGCAGTATGATGTACATTGGCAAGCCCCACCAAAGCCTATCCTTCCATTGTGAGGTTCAACCGGTTAAGCGGGTGTCAAACGTTTGTGTTTTCGAAATGCTGCGTTAGGATACACGCAGAGAGGTTGGTGCATGTCTGATTGTATGAGCAGCTTCTGATAACAACAGGGATAAAATGCCAATCCCATACAAATATAGACAACAATGTAATGATTGCCTCTGAACAGCACCCAGACTAGTCTTCATCATCACCGCCTCCTTGTCTGGGCTTGGGCCCACCAGCCTGCTTAGACATGATGATCTGATCTACCCTCAGCACAGTCACAACAGCGTCAGTGGCTAACTTCAGCGCCCACCACTTAGCAGAGTACAGGTCAAGAATGCCATCCTCAGCAAGATCTTTGGGCTGGCCTGTCTCAATGTCCAGGCCTGCCAATTGCTGCCCATTGGCATGGGCAGCATGCAAGGATGACACCACATCTGTTGCATTCAAACCTGAGTTCTCGGCTATTATTCTTGGCACCACCTGCAGCAGGCATGCACATACGTTGACAGTTATGCCTTCTGAGGGGAACACTTTGACTCAAATGCAGAAAAAGCACAGAACCTTGTGAAGCTTGTGAACAGGTTGTGAAGCTCACAGCTCAGGCTCAGACCTGAGTCATGACTCAGCAATTGTGGAGTTGTGAACAGCATTGCTGTTTATTGATTGGATGCCCATGCCCCCTGCTTTACCATTGACTATAATGCAACAACACATGCAAACAGCTGACACAGAGCACAAATACAAACCGTTTGGATGCGTGACTTGCGCAATGCAAGGCTTGTAAAAGTGTTTTGAGTAAAGTTGATGCTGTCCATGCCAGGCGACAGATTCATGCTTGGAGACAATGAGGACTTGCCTCCATTGACTCTGCATACTTGGCAATAGCGTACTGGTCCAGTCCTGTCTCCTTGCGCCCGTACTTCTGAAGCTGCTGACACAGCTCAATCTCAGGAGCACCACCAGCTGGCAGCATCCTTGAGTCTCTGCACAGAGCCTGTAGCAACCACACATAGACAAGTCAAGGAGGGTCATGATGAGTGCTTTGTCACAGATACAGGCCATGTACGGCCAGAAGCCCAGGCCCTCTAGGCACTGTGTACACTGTTTGAGCAGACTATGCCTTGCACACCTGCATAAAATGCCTGAGATCTGGCAAAACCGTGAAGTATGAGCACAACCATTATACATGAACCTGTTGTGTAGATTTGTGTACGCTGTTTGAGCGAACTATGCCTTGCATACATGCATGGAATGCCTGAGATCTGGCAAAACCGCAAAGTACGAGCACAACCATTGTACATGAACCTTTTGTGTAGATTTGTGAGCGCGTAGGCAAAAGCATGTTTCAACAAGAATGCACTGCATCATCGGGACATGCGTGGATTATCATCTCTTTTGCTAAACCCAGAATCTACCAGGGCACTGACATGCGCCGCACGTGATGCCTGCTGGCTCAGAACGCGGTACAACTATTGTTACTTATTGTTATGAGGGTGCTGTGAGTGCATACCTTGTATGCATTGACGCCATCATCGACTGCACGCTCTAAGTCATCAAGGGTGTTGTCTGTACTGGCACGCAGCACCACTGTAGACACCTACAGCCATGGCATGTGTCTGAAAGGCACAAAAAGACTATGCCTTTCAGCATTGATTGTTGAAAGTGAGGTATCGTTGACCTTCCTCGTGTGGCATGTGTCTCACAAAGCTTCTGTTCTTATCTATTTACCATGGATGATGAGCAAGCGTGAGCAGCTAGTCAGTCCTTTGGCAGCACGTGTTGAGCAGCAGGAACTGTGACACAGCAGTCATGCACATGACAACAGCAGGGCCTGGGCACCAACTCAAGAACTGAACGTAACAATCAGCAAGTCAGCTTATAGCGTTTAAGCCGTCGGTGTTGAAATATACCTGTCCTTGGCTGGCATCCTGCTGCAGCACTACCACGTTTGTGCCTCCAATCTCCTCCAAAGCTAAGCTCTTTGCGAAGCCCAGCTCATCAGGCTGAGGCGCTGCTAGCTTGACGAGAGCAGTCGCTCCTGTAGCTCTGCATCACATTGCTGCACATCTGAACCAAATGACTTGCCAAACTCCTGAGTCATCAGGTTGCAAAGACATGTGAGTGGCTTGGACACGTCCTTACAGCAAGCGTGACCACGCCCTACATATGGCACAGTGAATGATGAAGCACACAACATGCAGGCAGGACGGGCCAGCCACACCAGCAGATGATTTCAGAGCTGCTGACATACATGCATGAGGTATGTGTTTGGTCACACAAATGGTGCATGATGTACGTTAGACAGGCTATGTGGTGAAAAGATTACCTGCAGAATCTGCGCATGTCAAACTTGGATGGCAGTCTGAGTGCCATCATGCCATACTTCTCGATGAAGTGCATGGCCATCTCGCCATATGCACTGCCTGCCACAACTACCTTTGCACCTCTGCAATCAAACATCGCACAAGTTTGCTATCTGTACTTTGCATGTCTGCTTGCATGCACAGATGTGCTGTATAGGCAGCAATCCCCACACATGATGTAAGCCATTTGTACACGGCATACAAACACATGTGTAACATTAATAGCTTTGTTGTTTGAGGCTGGTGTGTAGCAGCAAGTTGTGGTGCATAGGTGATCTTACGAGTCTGCAATGCCCTTAATGACTTGTTCCATTCTGTCCTCCTCCCCTTGCGAGTAACTCTGTAGCTCCTCTGCATTCTTGATCAAAACGGTGCCCTGCAATGGCATCAAATCAGGGCTGTTGGCAAGGCTGTGTCCCTGGATGATAGGATGCACTGCACCTGTTGACCCTCATGAATTGCAGTGACTTTGCTGCTGGACATTGGCGGGAGTGAGCTGGCAGGTAGCAAGCAAGCGCACTTCACAAGCCGCATCTACAGCTACATTTCAGTAATATCAAGAAAACTGGATGCAGTTTGGAGTTGCACGTTTTGAGTTTGAGTGTTTCCATGGGCAAAATCAATGTGAGCCAAACCATACCTTAGTCTCGGTGGAGGAAGTGTCCACACCCTGGGCAAACACTGCCACCTTGGCATCTGTAACACCTTTCACAGTTCCTTCTGTGTCCCTCTTGATCACAATTCCCTTGACAACTGAGGAGTTGTAGGCTCCACTGCCAGTGATCTTGATGACACGCACATTGTCAACATTGAAGTTGTTAGGGTTCTTTGGGCAGACGTCAATACATGCTTGGGCAATAAGGGGACACAGCAGATCTTCAAAGCCGTACTGTTTGCTCGAGACTGCACCACGGATTCTCTGGGCCACCTGCATATACCATCTGCCCACTTGATGTTGCATACTGCGTCCCATAAGATACAGGCATCATGCATACCACTCTACAATACACTGTGGTCACCCATGCGTAGATACAATGCAGCTAGTCTACTGCACTTGCAACAGCACCTGCAACAGCAAATAAGGCGCAGCACAAGCCTTGGTCTGCAGATCAGGGTCTGCAGATGTCCAGATACTAATCAACAGGATCCTCCAGAGCAAACAGTCTGTCAAGTTTGCATGCGCCTGGCTTGAGTACATGAGGCAAAAGCAAGCGTCGCAATTTGCATTGTTTCAGCAGACAATAACTTACAGCTTGTTTGCTTCTGATGTCCAGCTTGTCAGAGTCGTTGATGATCAGTGTCTCTAGGATTTGAAGAGCCTGCAAGTGAACCCTCCTTAGACATTACAGCCAGCATGGCTTGCACTTAGCATGGTGTGTGATCAGCTAAACGCTCGTACTGCTAGCTGTATGGACTTGCCTTGACAGCTGCTTTGCTGTATCCATCTGCAACCTCGGATGTGTGCAACCCATCCCTCAGAAGGCTTTCAGCATTGCTCAGCAACTCTCCAGCAAATGCCAGAACCTGCAAGCAATGGCACAATTCAACAGGACACCTGTGCACTCATAGTACTGTAGGGGTATTGTCAAGCTTACAAAGTTTGTGGCATCCCCAATCTCTTGCTCTTGGGCTTGTGCTGCCAGTACAATCAGCCTGGCTGCTGGATGCTGAATTTCTAGCTCATTCACTATTGTGGAAGCATCGCTTGTGACAAAAAGCTTTTCAAGGTGGTTGATGACCATTTTGTTCATGCCTGTGCATCACATACGGGACGCTTACGAAAACTTTCAAGTTACCTCAGTTTGACTCGTTGGAGTATATCACCGAGCATACCGTTTGGACCCATGGACGTCTTGGTGATCATAGACAACTGTTTACAGGCTTCAATGTTGCGAAACACCGCCTCCTCCATCCCCGACATATGCTGATGTCCCTCTTTTAGCATGGCCTGAAGGCCATAAGGCATTCCGCCGCTCATGGTTGCTGATCAAGCGGAGATGGCTCCAAGCTTGATCAATAGGTTTGCTTGTCAGGGGCTTCTCCAACGATAACGATTGTCCAACTCGAGTACAAGGGTTCACAAGCTGACGTGCTGCGTTTGTGCAGTTGGGGAAGCACGGCTTTGCCTGCGGAGCGTATGATGGGCAGGCTGGTCGAGTCGCGGCCATGCAGTAAAGGAAACCCTAAAACCTTAAACTGTATCGTCCGACCTAGCGCTCTGTGCAACCCTCCGCTTATTGGTTGTTTGTTTGCTCATCTGCCTCTGCTTGACATGGCGACTGTGAGTGCTCCCGCAAGGTTCCAAATGCCTGCCAGCAGTGAAGTGGAGGACTTCACAGATCAGGTTGATGAGGCCTGCAGGCTTATAGCTGGCCTGCAGGCCGGCTCTGTTTCGCCAGAAGAGTTTGACCGAAGAGAAGCTGTCAAGGTCAGAGAGGCTGCTGCAAAGGAAGCAAAGCAAAAAGCTGAGAGACCTGTCCTGCCTGAAGAAACAGCGGAAAGGCAGCAACAGTTGAAGCAGAAAATTGCAGAACTGCAGAACAATCAGCAGAAGAAGCAGAAAGCCAGGCAGCGTTACAATGACCATGTCTCGCAGCAGAGCAACAAGCATGTGACAGACTATACCAAATGGGACTTTTTCACCCCAGACGATGAAGATGACGATCTGATCAACTCACTGACACCCAACAACCCACAGCTGAAGGCAATGGAAGTGGACATCGATGCTAGGCATGCAAGGTTGGACACCTGACAAGATAATTCACAGGTTGAACCCGTTTTATAGACCTTTCACCTAACAAAGGCAACCTTGCAGGATGGTGAGTCAGAGACAGCTTGCTGAGCGGCAGCGAGTTGAGGGCAATGCGCTCTATGCTCAGGGGCAGTTCACTGCTGCTTTGCAATGCTATGAGACCGGTCTGGATGCTGAAAGGCACAATATGGCACTACACGGCAATGCAGCACAAGTGCTGCTCAAGATGGGCTGTCATGCTCAGGCCATAGAGCACTGTGACAAGGTGCACCGGTGCAACACACACTCAACCCCTTTGCACCCGCTTGGCAAAACATGCACACTCCTACAGTCCTGACTCTACTGCAGGTGTTGCATCTTGCAGAGTTTCTGCACAATCGACCGTCTGACCCCATATGTGCCAAAGCCTTGTGGAGAAGGGCGACTGCAAGGAAGGTGAGTCATACTGTTGTTGCCTGCCCCACAAATTCCAAAACCACCGTTGCAAGCTTCCGGCGAGGTGTCTATCAGGAGCCTTTTGAACAAAGCAAGGGCATAAACACCCTGCTCCTTGAACTGACAGCATCCTTGACTGTGCTGCAGGAGCTGAAACACTGTTCGGAAGCATCCAGGGACTTGCAGCAAGCACTGGAGCTGGAGCCTGCCAACAAGACCTTTGCCAAGGAGCTAGAGAGGCTCAAGCAAGACTGTGCAGAGCAGAGGAAACAGCGCGCAGTCCTGAAGCAGCTCCACAATGTCAACAGCCAGTCAAGCAATGCTTCTGCAGCTTCCATAGCCAAACAGACTACTGGAGAGCAACATGGAAAAAGCTTTTCTGCTGGCGAGCCTGTCAAGGATCTACAAAGGGTACAACAGCTGATGCAAGCTCTACATGTTGCAGGTAGGCCCCACAGTAATCCGCTGCCGGAGAGAGCTCTGGCAGCTGCTGATACAGCAATTGCTCCATGAAAGCTTGGCTGCATGCAAAGCTGTCATGTAAGTTGAGTTGTGCACAAAGCTGAGTTAGTCATGCGGTCAGAGGTTTGTGCATGTGTGAGCATCCTGATGGCGCAAGCTGCATCTGCAACTAATGCTCCAAGTGTCCAGCAGACTGATGTACAATTGCCTAACTCTGCAGGTGAGAAGCTTGAGACGCCAAGAGCACCATCTTTGATTGCAAAGGGACCTTCTGGCCTGGGAAAAGGTTTGCCACTGCCAGGCGGCAAAGGCACTCTGCAGTCTGGGCAGAAGGAGGTACAAGGGCTGTGCACAGAGCTGGCTGCTCTGTTGCATGCCAATGAGGACTGCAGAGTGTATCTACGAGAGTGCACAGGCTTGTCAATCCTGTGCAAACTGCTCCTCAAGGTACAGTTCCTGCAAGCCCAGCTACATTTTTGCCGCTTCTGACCGTTGAACATGATCTCTGAGTCACCCGTTGTCTTATTCGCTGCATGCATTGCCTTGGGTGCTGTAGTTTTGGCGGGAAGCACCCGCAGTATCTGCAGCTGATGTTGACTGTCTTAGCCAGCTGCAACAGCAGAGCAGAGTGCTTGGTTTAAGTTGCATCCTGCCTGCATATCCTGCACTGATGCTTTGCACCATGCACTTGAGCATCAGAGCATGCAAGAGCTGTGCTGGTCATGCCAGTCATTGCAAAACCTCTCTGTTATTCAGGAGCTGGGTGTAGCGTGCTCACCAGTGCTACATGCTCTCACAGCAGCCTGCCAGAACGACTACAACTGCAAAGATGTGGCCAGGCAGGGCACAGCAAGCTTGATCGCTGGCTTGCTGTTCCACAGCAGCAGTGAGGTTGCCTGTGAGGCTTTGTGCCTGCTTTACACTCTCACAACAGAGACAGAAGCCAGGCTTGCAGTGGGACAGGCTTTGGTCAAAGCACCTGAGTCTGAGGATGCTGCCCCTATCAGCCAGGCTTTTGCTCTCATGGCAGCAGGAAATGCAGGTGCATCGATCTTTTATCGTGCGATCTGCGGCAGATCGACTGCTTTCTTGTGACACCCTTCTTTTACATTCCTGTCGCAGCCAGCCTAAATCAAGACTTTGATCTGGTCAATAAGCCTGCAGCATCAGCCCTTTGAGCTTGCAACATTGACTCAGTGTGGGGTTCTGCGCCTGCAGCAATGATAGGGTGCATGGCACATTGGAGCACCTTATCCATGCTGCATCTGCTGTTTATTGCATACCAGCTGTGTAGTGAATGTTTTCTGCCAAAGCTGATCTGCCAGAGCTGGTTCATTATGGCAGGTACTCAAGCCATGGCCTTGTCCCTCCTTGGCAACTGTGCTACTCAGCCTGATGTCCTGAAGGCTGTCAGCACAAGCTGTGATGCTGGAGGGCAGCCGGCCATGGTGACAGTCACCAAGCTGTTATCAAGCCAGGATGCCACACTTTTTACCAAGGCTGCCACCCTCGTGGGCAACCTGTGCCACAACAGTAAGCTGCGATCACAGGTATGACATGCCTTGACTTCCCTGCTGCAACAGTTTGCCTGACAGGGCAGGTACAGTACATCAGCACCAAAAAACTATTCACTGCATCCGCGTCTGATTGGCTGTGAGTGTGTTGACATGCTGGAAACACATTGGGTGATGATCGTGAGGAGTCTATTTCCTGTTAAGTTCCCCTTATGCAAGCTGGATTGCACCTTACCAAGCATGCATGCTTGTGATGAAGTTGATGTGCATTACATGGACTGACCACGCTGTGTTGACCTCTTTCAGGCATATGCATGCCTGCAAAATATATCTACACTTCCTGCTCTTAGGGTGCAACCAACAATCAGTGCTGCCGCTGCTTCTGACTGGCTTCTGCTGCTTGTAGATCACATCAAGCAGAGCAGCAGTTGCATCTTTACTGGCAGTCTTGTCTCGCTACAGCTCTCAGAGCAGACTTCCCAGCAGCTTTCTGTCACATTCTGGTCTGTCAGTCACTTCCCCAGTCAGAAATCAGTCTGCGCTAGAAAGTTCTGCCAGCAGTAACACAGAGTTGAACACCAATGCAACAGGCAGAGGAACTGATGAACTCAGTGACTCAGGCACGGACAGGCTCAGTACTCAAGGGAGTGCAAATGCTGAGGCAGCTCAAGCAGCCGCCACAGCTCTGCAGAATCTGCTACTGGACAAAGATGCCCAGAGCTTGGTGGTTGATCTGCAAGGCACTGCAACTGTGGCCAAGCTGCTGAGCCCACAGAATTGGCTGCTTGCTGCCCGGGCTGCAGGTGATGTTGCTCACATTCAAGTTCAAAAAGGCAATTTTTACCGATGTCAAGCATGCTGACACGTTCTCATTGATGTGTGTCTGTTGCACAGAGCAGTGCACAAGGAGCTTGTCCTTGCGCCTTGTAGCATGCATGCACATGAGGCCAGTGCCTTACATGAGCAGGACCATGCTTGCCCATCCCGTTGTCGCACACTACTTCAGCAGCAAGCTTTCAGCCTCTCATGCACTGCATGCCAGTGCCCGATGATCTATGTATGTATGGGCATGGGAGCACTGTCAAAGCCAACATCTCTACCACCATCACCAACCCTTGACAAAGCAATTTTTTTCTTAGTGGTATGAATGCAATGACCAATTCCCGAAACTGCACTCTTCAGCAAAGCTCGGTAGTCTGCTTTATGTTCTGATACCCTAATTACAAAGCAGACGCCTGCATCAGCTTTAGATCGGCTGTATGTCACATTCCTGTTTGGCTACAGCGTGAGCTGTGATGACCACTGTGTGAAAGTCCTTGTGCAGCTTGAGACCCTGAAGCAATGCCGATGTCAGCCATGTTTTGAGCTGTGCAAATGCAAAGGTCCTCTTCTGAACATTTTGAGGAGAGTCCTCTGCTGCTGAATGGCCTGCAGCCTGATAAATGGTTCAGGCTGCTGCGCTGCAAGCTGCCACCCCAGCAGGCTCGCGTCACGATTGCCAAGCAGGCGTAAATTTTTCCAGATTTCCCTTCACGCTGATGCGTGCTACCGTCCTAATGCATCAGCAACGCCTGAAGCCATTGTACTTGGCAATGTGCAGGCATTCTGGCTAGGCTTGCTCAGCAGCCCACAAGTCATGCCACAATGCTGAGCAGTGGCACCTTGGATGACCTGCTGCAGCTGTTGGCCGCATCGTTGCCTGCAAAGGATAGTGAGGATATGTCATGGCAGACACAGGCGCGTCCTGACTGGCTTCTTCCTTTTGTCAACAGCAAATTCCTTCCTGCAATGCTTCTGCCTGTCAACAGCAATTTCCTTCCTGCAATGCTTCTGCCTGTCAACAGCAAACTCCTTCCTGCAATGCTTCTGCCTGTCAGGCTGAGAGATCACTGCCTGTGAGTTGGCCTGCTTTTGGTGCGCATATAGCAGTCTTGAGCAACTGCTTGCGCAATCAAGCGATGTCAGATGCCCAAACAATGTACAGATCAGCTGATGTGTTGTACTGCAGCATACAGCAAGCAAGATCATACCTTTGGTCATCAAGCTGTTTACTATCTGTGAGCATGTCATTGCTACTGCAGGTACAAGACTCGGCCGCCCGCCTGCTAGCTACCCTCAGCGCCTCCTACAGACCCGCAAGGATGCATCTTGCTCAAGGGCATAGCCTGAGCCTCTTATTGCAACTGCTGAAAGTGCAAGCCTGCAGCAATGCAGCCCTGGGCAACATCTCTCTGTGCATTGGAGACCTGGCAAGAGAGCCTCAATTGCTTCCAGTGCTGCAGCAAGAAGATGCAGTTGCCCCTCTTCTGGGTGAGCATCTTGATGCACCTCGCACACTAACAAATCCTCCCAGCAATGGCATGGCTTGATGCATGGCATAAAACGATGGTGGTAAGCAGCATGGCATGGCAGTCAATCAAGATTGCCCAACTGTATGTAGCATTGCACATCTGCGTATGCTTTCCTCTGGGGCTGACACGTGCTTACTGCATAGCATGTTTGCCACAGGCAAGCTCCAGTCCCAATCAGCATTACTCTCTGCAGATATTGTTCTCTGTATGCAGATGTTGCGTACAAATGCAAAGGGCCTACACAGAAGAATGCAGCCATAGCTGTGGCCAGGCTGGCTCATGACGAGGCTTGCATGCAGCGCATCAGGGAGCTTCATGGGCTCGAAATCATATATCAATATGTGAAGCCATGAATGACACACAATTAAGTGCCAATGTAACGAAAGCTTCTTGGCGATGTGTTTTAAGAGAAGGTAGGAAGTAAAATGCTGTATTTGCATGCTGGGCTGAAAAGCTGTAAAATTTGGTTAAACCAACAATGTTGGACCTATCTACACAGTAACTGCCTTCAAATAAAAGATACAGCAAAGAATAAAAGCTGGGTACAAGTCTTACTTGCACACTGGAGTACAGAACATATGATTTCAATGTATCTTCTCAATGTCGCGATAAACGTATGTCTCAGCAAAACTTGACAGCTCGTGTCAACATTGTGCATAACTCTTCACTGGACTCATGTCTTTGGTTTGACCTGCTTATTTGACTTGGCTGAAGCCGCTTTGCTTGCCATCCCCGCTGCAACCTTGCTAGCTGAGGCAGCCAAGCTCTTGCTTGCAGCGCTTTGAGGTTTGCTAGCTACAGATACAGCTGGTGTCGGCTGTGCAGCAACGCTCCCAGCTGGCCTTCCAGATGAGACAGCACTAGCTACAGCATTCAGACCAGCTGCAGGAGCAGGCTGGGTTGATGCATGCTCTTGGTCTGCTGGCCTGCCATTCTGAACCACAGGCTGCTTGAGGGTGGCTTTTGCAGCAACGCCTTTACTACTACTGGCACTTTGTGCAGGTGCCTTGCTTTGGCCAGGGCCTGAAGCTACTGCAATGCCTGCTGCAGCAGCAGCATTTGTTGTGACTGGCGGAGGGCCTGCTCTGACAACACCTCCTGCAATGCCACAATCACATCACATGAGACCTGAGCTTACACACGCCAACAGCAAAATGGTGCCAGTATTAAATAAACCAGCGCGCAGGTGCACAGTCTGACATTCGTGACCATGGTGAAACGCTGGTAAAAGGTCTATGCAAGGGCAAGCATTCTGGCCGTGCTGATGCCACACTTGTTGTGGATGTGCACGCATGCCAGTGCGTGTATAATCAGCCACAAGTGCAGTTTGACGTAAGACCATGCAAGCTCTTACCTGCATTGGGGGATGCCCCATTGCTGTGATGTTGCTGCTGCTGCTGCTGCTGACCAGTGAATGGAACAGAGCCTGGTGGCATGCCATTAGTGGACATAGGCATGCCGTTATTGGTCATAGGCATGCTGGCTGCACTGCCCATTGCTTTGGCGCCCATATAGCCATTCATTGGCATAGGACCGGAAGGCATGTTGCCCATTCCAGGAGGCATTCCAGGCATGCCCAATGGAAACATTGGACTGGCCCCACTAGCAGCTGGCAGGAAGTTGTTTGCCAGCTCCACATTCATGCGCACTGGCAGCTGAGGCATCTGACTCATCACCCCATCCATGCTATTCATCTGATTGAGCACTGCTAGGATGTTGTCCCGGAAACGCACCAGAAGCTCTGTATTCTCCTGGACCTTAAACTGGTGCATGTTCTGCTTGTACTGGTACAGGATGTGCAGGTTCTGTTCCAGAAGCTGAGCTACCAGGCCCCCAACAGCCCCCACTGTTTGAGCACCGTGATCATCAAGCTGAGGCATGGGGAGCTGCTGCTGTGGCCACTGTCCCATGGCGTTTGGTGGTTTTTGTTGTGTAGCAAATATGCTCTGGCATCTGTCTCTTCGAAGCCTTTTGTTGGGGCCGTCTTCTGAGACTTTCCTTTTCCTAGCTTGGCTGAGCCATCTGAGCCGAAGGGCAACATCTCGGACGCCCTTGCGTGGGAGTGTGGCGGCTATCCTGACATAGCGCTCAAAAGGCTGGTGCCGCTCTGCAGGGAATTTGACTGCAGCTTGATCTAGTGCAGCCTGTTCATGAGCTGTCCATTCAGCATTGTAGACTGCTGCTCCCCGGGCTTTTAGAGTGCCTGTTGGTACTGCATCTTCACTGGACATTGTGGCAACCTCAGCAGGGTCTCTAGACTGCTGTGCTGGCTTGACCTTGGATTCAGTGTCGGCCATAGCAGGTGCTGCTCTGGTGACCTTCTGAGAGGTTTTAGAGGTAGCCCCACCAGCTGCGTTGGCTGTCATATGCAAGCGTGTCAAAGACAGAAGAGTGAATTTGGGAGCCGCCTGCGTGTGAGTGAAAGCTTTTACTGCCATGATTAATGAGAGCCAGGGCAATAAAGCTTAAAGAGGCAGCTGACACAAAGCGTGCTGTGCCCGAGCCAGCCCAGCAGCAGACGACAAGGTTTGCAAACCCTTGTGGGCGAGGGATCAGTACCTTGACGGTTTGTGTTTTGGAAGGCGCCAGCCTAACAGACGGTGCAGCTCCACCAAAGTGGTCCGACACCAGCTTTTGCAGCTGCAGATCGGGCCGCACGGCAGCGGGGACTGCCACTGTAGTCGCCAGACCCGCAAAGCTGTATGGAGATCGGGTGAACGATTCTTGGCAGATCAAGAGGCTAAACTAGCTGTATCAGCATGCTTCGCAAGTCCGTTTACCTTCCTACTTCCTCCAAGAGGATAGATAAGGCTTTGTCATGAGAAGCTAGGCCTAGGGTTTTTGCGAAGTGCCCTGCGCCGCACTCTGCCCTACCTGTTGCCCTAGTCATCAGACTGGTCATCAGAGCAGAATCTTTACGAGCGTTCGGAAAATGCCGCAACGCCCAGAGCATCGGAATTCTGATCGCTCACTGCTTAGCACTCAGTTTCGTGGAAAAAAGTTGTCGGCTTAAAGCAAATTACGTGACTCTCGGAGGTCCCTGGCTTGTTGCACTGCACTTCTGTCCTGAAGCAAACTGCCCATGTGCAAATTTGTTTTAGAAGGGCAGAAAAGTTTATCTGCAGTTTGTGCCCACCCCATTTTGCTGTCGAGCATGTGCAACATGAGACTGCCCTGATGTACCTGTTTCACAGTACAAGCTTACAAGTTGAGCAGTACTCCAGGAGCGCTCCCATAATGACTGGCATCGTGCGACACTGGTGCCCTGCATGCACAGATCTGCCACATGTGCGCAACTGCCATGACACAAGCTGACTTAGACTTCCCACCTGGAGCTATGCACTGCGTCTCAGTAACTTATGCGCATGATCCATGACAGAGTAAGCCTGCCTTTGTGTAGGTTTATCTGTCAGCACATATGATGTCAGCAACTCTATGCAGATCTAGCAAGCGTGCAACAACTTTTGTTTGGCAATCTCTGCATGTGCTTCATCATTTCTGGCTATGCTGAGGTGTTTGACCACTGTCCTTTGGCAAGCATCTAGGGGCAGACTGCATCCTTTGAGGCATGCATCCAGCGTAGTAGTTGGCAAGACATTAGCAGGTGATGAGAGTCAATCAGCATGTCAGTCTGAGACTAGTAGAGTTGACTTGCTTGCTCAGCAGTAGGCTATTCAGGGTCTGCCCCTCTCGGGGCTCCTGAGCAGCCCTGATGGCTTGCGTGCAAAGTGTAATCTTGCTGTGCAGCTGCTCATAGTCCAAGATGTGCATGTGCAGTCATGAAGATGCATTGTACAGGTGCATGTTTTGGGCAGTAGTAACATACAAGAAGTTCTAATTGTTCGACAAGCTAGAAATGCTCTTATTATCTATGCTTTCTGCCTGAAGACTTGCAGCTGAATCTCTCAAGCCTGTGCAGCGGCCCATGGGTCTTAGCAAGGCATTGAACCATGTTTCCGCACCTCAAAAAAACACATATCAGGTTGTCCTGAGCTCAGTCCTCGAGGCTCCTTGGATGATGCATCCTTGCCAGTATCAGGATCAGCTATTACATGACAATCCTCAAATTTCTGCCAAGCGGCTTGCAGCGTGACACAATACAACTGTCAAGAGGCGATCTACACCAAATTCTACAAGTCACCTTACAAGGTTGCAGCACTAGAACATGGGACCTGCAGACAGCTTGTCTCGGTACCACTTGATGAATAACTTGCCGGATGTCCAGCTAATCAAAGAAGCTGATATACGTGCAACCACCAAGTGATTACTAGTAGTGGTGATGAAAGAGTGCAAACTTCCTGATTCTCCCAGCACAAATCGAATGCATGCTACTGAGATAGAAATGGTCACAATAGAGACGTAAACAGACCACATGACGCAAAAGAAATAGTAGCGCTTCTTAGCAACCTCGCTAGCCTGCAAATGTTGAAGCGTCGTTTGTCAGTGTCTATGTCAAAGGTTCAACTGCAGTGCTGAGAGCCAGGGAAGAGGTATGATGCTGTAGAAATACAGATTTGATGATGGTGGTCGCCTGTGGCAAACATTGCCATGCCATCATACCTGGGGCTTGGATTGCAAGATAGTGTGACCCCATTGAATGATGGGAGACAGCACAGCTGAAGCTCCACCTATCACCACAGCATCATTCACCCATGGCTCCTGCAATACACAGCAGAAGAAGTATGCCCTTGCAAAGAGCTGCATATTCACCATCAGCTAGATACAAATTGTTACATCTGTACGAGCAGTAGCCATCATGTAACCTGTGCGGAGCCAACTCACCTGGCTGTGCAGTTTGTGAGATTTGTTCCAGACCCAATCAAACAATAGCAGGCCCCAGCCCAGTCCAAGACACCCAAAGTAGGTCACTAGCATCCAATTTATCATCCTGTCAAACTGGTCCAACTCAGACAATGCTGCACAGCCAATTACAGTTTGTATCAGCAAGGGTCAGTCAATGTTGTCTTTTGCTTCAGCAAACGCATTCAGAGCACTTGTTGGCGTTTGTGCCAGACTGCTACCATATTGTCCTCCTTGGGCTTGTGCTGGGATGTGCAAGGCAGCTGCAATTGCGTGACTATCGCTGTGGTGAATCCCTTGGCTTGTTGCTGAGGTCCAGGCTGCTTGTGCTGCACATCAGCACGGCCTATGTCTGCTGCTGCTGCTTGTTCAAGAGCAGAAGGTAAGGAAGTCTCGCATCAATCAGTGACTGGCAAACACAAGGTGAGACTGTTGCTTCAGTACACCTTTTGCCTCCTTTTGCTCAGCATATGTGAGCTGAGTGCTGCCACTGTTCCCGGCAGGAAGAAAGAAACTTCTTTGCTCGCCTGCAGAGCCAGAAATGACCCGTTGCTCGTACATAGTTGCAGCACGTTGGTAACGTGGAGGATCACCTTGCAGCGCCTCTGCGTCATAGTCGTATGGTTCCTCCATCCAGCAGTTTGGGATCAAATTGTCGCTTCCTTGCTTTTGGACATGAGTATCCCTGCGAACTACAGCTTGCACGTAAAATCCTTAGGCTGCTTGATTGCTCCGCACTAGTGAGCTATGAGTACAGAGTACAACAGGAGTGAGCAGAGGAGTGAGTGCAGAGTTGATACGTAACATCATGCTTCGCTTGTTTCAACTGCATTTTGACCTCAGGACGGCACTGCGAAGTGCATCATAGACTGTATATGAGGTGCTTGCATGCCGCCCGAGGCTGTAGTTTCCAATGCTACCAGCAAGTCATCACTCGGCGAGCTGTGTTGGCACACGGTGATTGAACCTTAAGGTATGACAGTTTGAACTGCATCTTTCCGAAACTGCAAGACTGACATGTTGCTGCATGCACCATACACCGAATGATGGCACGTCGTTTCATGTGTATGAGCACGCATTGCTAGCTTCGAACGATGGCATCCTTGCCGTGAACGAACGCCTTGCCGTCTAATGCATGGCAGCAGCAGCCTGAACCGCCTGCTTTCCAGCTCTATCGCGATACAGTTCGTGCTGCATTATTGCGAGCATTTTTGAAATGGACAGCATTGCAGTATCTTTTCTCAGCAAAGTTAACAGCAAAATGGAGGAAAAGCATCACATGCCAGGAAGATCGTTTTGGCAAACGACATTCAGCAGACCGTTGACGGCCACTCTGCAGTTGATGAACTCCATGTTGCGTCATGCTTGGATCATTTGAGACTTAGCTGGTCGCGCTGTAAAAGTCATATCAATTCAAATACTGTGTATACCAATGCATTGTTTGGGAGGCCTTGAGTGTGTTGACACAGGATGGATTGCTTGCTTCATAGGAAGAAGGTCTGCCATGGATGCTGACGTTGCACCAGCAAAACGGCTCAGGTTTTCTCCAGAGAGCAAGCATGCTCCCAGACCAAAGAGCAACTTTGATGAGCAGGAGCAGCATAGGACGAACAATGCAGAGACTCCAGCAGCACTCAGTCCTAGCAGAAGCAGTAAATCAGCTGGCACATGCGTCCAGTCTGATGCAGCTAGTGAACAGTATTGCGCTGCACAGACTGGCATGACAGCCAGCTCAACAAAGGCTCTCAGAGCATCTGCTGTACCTTGGACGCCTGCCAAGATCATCCCTCAGAGCGACTCCTTGCAGTCTAGTCAGGCTTGGCAATCTCTTTATGGTCCATCTATCTTTGGATCTGCTCTGGCTGCCACAGATTATGAGACAAACAGCGGTCCTGGCACGCTGTTCAGTTCCTATACTGGTCAGGTGTGAAACTATCAATACATGGCCAAGACCTGCAAGAAACATCAAGGCTGAAACTACAGGTGCTTGTTATGTGCTGATGCCTGCTGCTATTGCTGCAGGCCAATGCTGTCGGAAACTTCCGCGGAAATTCAAAACCATCTGTACGACCTTTGGAAGGCAGCAGTATGTCCAACATTCAAGATGTGGCCTTCTCACAGTCAGAAGACGATGTCAAATTTACAGCTCCCTTGCCAGCCGGCCTCTTCACTCCCCTCAAGCACAGCAGTCGCCCTGGATCAGCTGAGCATGCACACTTTGACTGCTGCCTTGGCAGCTCACAGCAGCCTGAAGGCAGTCCAGCCGCTCGCATGTCGCAGTACAGCCTGTTTGATCAGAGTCAGGGCCGAGTCTCATTCTCAACTACATCCACTCCAACAAGCATCTTCCGCAGGCTGAAGACCAGCAGTCCTGAAGATACTGAGGCACACACCCAGTTCAAGTTTGGACACTTTGCCCATGCTCAGAATATCGATCCCAGAGGCCGGGCATTTCCTCATGTACCTTCAGGCCTTGGCCATGTAATCCCTGTGCCACAGAAGAGGGCTCGCCCTGTGCAGAGAGGCATTCACCCAGCAGAGATCAACAAGCGCATCACAAGCGCTCGGGAGTCCTGGCAGATCCTGGACATTGTCAACACCTTTGGGGCAGAGTTTGACGCCGTCAACGTGGCCACTGCGCTTCACAGGATTGCCAAGCAAAGGCCAGAGGATGTTGCGCGCCTAGTCAGCAGTGATGGCTTCAAGCAGCTGGTCATGATGGTGGATATCCAGGTGACATGTTGCTTCTGCCTAGTGTCAATCGTCCCAAGCTGCATATCATACTGCAACCCATTACACTCTAGTCAGCCGCTACAAGTAATAGATCTGCCTTGACATGAGATGTGCACAGAGATTTGCACAGTATTGATTGTCAGAGTCCAACACCGCCAGGCGCAGCTTGCTTGCCACTCTTGGCATTGCATTGACTGACTGTTTGGTATGCAGGCTGATCAATGCAAGCCACAGCAGATTGCCAACATTATGTGGGCTTTTGGGACATTGTCATTCAAGCCTCAGCAGCATCTGCTTGATGTCTTGGCCACGCAGGCCCTGTCCAAGCTCACTGGCTTCAACCCTCAGAACCTGGCCAACTTCATCTGGGCATATGCACGGTAATGCCCTGCACATTCTCTCCTGCGTTTGTGCACCTGCACACAATCTGCTGACACATTCAGAGAGGCATCCAGCTGACTGTGCTGATCAGCAAGGCTTGTGAGTGTGTCTGTAGGATGGAGCTGCAGCCACCTGCAGATGTGCTGCAAAACTTCTTGGCAGAGTGCGAGCTGAAGCTGGGGCAGTTTGCCCCACAGAACATCAGTAACATGCTGTGGGCATGTGCCACTCTGGGCGTCTCACCAGGTGCATGTTTTGGAAGCCTCCTGGACTGGAGGCTGCTGCCATACATCTTGCAACAACGCTACTGTTGAATACAAAGCACACTTTGCAAGCAGTGTTGCAGACCCCAAGCTCAGATCCCAGGTCCAGCCAGCGCACATGTGATGCAGGGACTGCTGAACAGCAGTTGCAACAGCAGTATGCGTGCAGCACAACTTTTGACCGTTTGGACCATTCTGACTGCAGGAAGGAAGTTCTTGGCAGCGGTGACATCAGTGTCTCTCCTGCAGCTGCACCTCTTCACACCTCAGGCTATCAAGGACACCCTGTGGGCCATGGCCACTATTGGCTACACTCCTGCCAAGCCTTTCCTGCAAGGCGCGGCAGACCTGTGCCTCTACCTCATGTCCCAGTTCAATCCGCAGAACATCGCCAATGCCATCTGGGCCTTTGCCAAGTTTGGCTTCAACCCTGGCAGGTGTGACTGTATCTCTCGACACATGCATCACTTGCTGTGCTCATTGCTTTATGGCCTTGCCCAGTCTTTACAAGCGTCCTCAGGCGTTTCGGGCATCAAGCTTGTTTTGAACACTACATTTCCTGGTTGCTTGCTGCAAGTCAGTCCGCCAGGTATGCTGATGCTGCATGCTCAATACTGAACGACTCATGCAATTATGATAGCACACTTTGAGGTTGTGTTGAAGCTGCTTTTTCAGTGGCAACTCCTTGCTGCTATGCGCATATGTAACCTTCCTGCTGTTGCAGAGAGGTGCTGAGCGCCATGGCCACCCAAGCCATGCAGCGTCTGCCCCAGTTCAACAGCCAGAACATGAGCAACACTCTGTGGGCTTTTGCATCGCTGAACCACCACCCTGGTTCCATGCTGCTCAAGGTGCTGCAGAGGGAGCTGGTGCACAAGCTGCCTCACTTCACCTCCCAGGGCATTGAAAATGTGCTGTGGGCCTTTGCCACACTGGGACACCATCCAGGTCAGTTTCTTTGTCACCACAAAAGCTGAATGTTGGTGATTATAGTTGTCACAGCCATGCTTGCGTATCTTTCATGCAAGATAGCAGATCCTGCTCTGCTGTTGTTTAGAACAATTGGGATGTTGCAGGCAGGTTGCATTCCACCAGGTGCACCAGATGGTCCTGCAGCTGTCGTGCCAAACATCATCTGCCGTCCTGCACATCAGCACGCATTCAATTTGTCTGTGTCTGATGTCTAGGAGAAGAGACGCTGCTAGCAGCAGCTCAGCACATCAGCAGCATTCTGCCTCACTTTAATCAGCAGAACCTGGCATTGGCTTTGTGGGCATTTGCCAAGTTGGGTTGGAGGCCTCACACAGGCCTACTGGTTGATGCCTGCCGCCATGCTTTGGTGTCCCTGCACACCATCAACCCCCAGAACCTGTCCAACATCCTGTGGGCTCTGGCCACCATGGAGTTTGTCCCACCTCCTGCTCTTCTGGAGGTAAGCCTCAGCATCCAGTTTGTCATTCGTTCATGTGCTTAATTCTATAGCTCACTCATTCATCCATTCAGTCACCCAACAACCATTCACCCACTGGTTCATTCGTTCATTCATTCATTCATTCATTCATTCATTCATTCATTCACTTGGTCATCTATCGTTGGTACTGTTAATTTCTTCATGCATGCCTCATTTTATTGCAGTAGAGGTTTTAATTGGTGCCAATACTACACTGTCTTGCATGTTAACTGGCCTTTGCTTGCAAAGCTATGAGTATGACAGATGGTGGCATGCCGGTGGCACCACGCATTGGTGCCTGCTGCACACATGCCTGACAAGCATTTCACTTTGCATGCTATGCTACAGGCAGCTGCTACCAGGGCTGAACAGGTGCTGGCAGACTTCACACCTCAGGCTGTGGCCAACCTCATGTGGGCCTTTGCTGCACTGTCTCACAACCCAGGTGTGCTTTCACAGTACACTCAGTACATGCATTACATGCAGTGCTTGTCACAGTTGGCAATCCCATTGCAGCTTGTTGCTTCTGCTGAGGGCTGCAGCTGGCAAATTTGATGACTGTCCACAATGCATTGCTGGGACCTGGCCATGTGAGAATAGGTTGCTGCTCATGCTGCCAGTTGTAGGTACATGAAGAGCATTCAGTTTCATCAATGATGCAGGGTCTGCCCTGTTGAGTGGCGTGACTGATGATGTGGTGCGGCGAGTCAATGATTACAGTGCCCAGCATGTAGCTGTCACCATGTGGGCCTTTGCCAAGCTGGACACCACTCCTCGTCCAGAACTCATGCAGGTGTGTCACATGCAATAAGGGTCATGATGGCATCACCAGCCATGGCTTGCATGCTCATATGTGTGCATTTGGACACCTGTAGTGATGCTGTAGAGCTTTGAGACAGATGCAGATGGCATTGGCTCAAGCAGTGCAACAAAGAGTTGCTGTTGCTCACTAAAACTATTCATCACCCATCTTATACTGAACCGCTCTCTCTAGAAAGACGACAGCTGCACGCAATAAAGTGTACATTTGGTGATGGTGTGTAATGCAGGCGGTGGCGGGGCACATGACTCAGCGCATTGGGCAGTATAGCCCACAGAGCCTGTCCAATGTCATGTGGGCCTTTGCCACACAGGAGGCACATCCAGGCAGTGCCACTCTTGATGCTGTCGCCCTCTTTGTCTGCAAGAGCCTGCAGGTCTGTCACATCATTCTCCGACTGTGCCTGTTTGTCAGGCACACCACAAGCTGGTTCCTTCCCATTATGCAAGTGGCCACATCCAGGCCAAGGATGGTCACATAAGCTCAGGCTGTCTGTCACCCCAGGCATACTCTGCTCATAACTGTCAGGCAGCGAGTATGCATTGCTCCACTCTGACAGTCTTACTTGTGATGCAGGAGTTTGATGGGCCAGCTCTGTCCAACTGTCTGTGGGCATTTGCTCAGTTGCGTCACTACCCAGGGGCATCTTTGCTGACAGCTGCAGCTCTGAACATCTGTTGCAGTCTGGATGATTTCACGCCTCAGGTATGCCTCACAGGCGTCTTCATGTGCCTGTTGTGTTCTTCCTTCAACCTTGCTGGTTGCAATCCTAGTGGAACATTGACTGTACTGGGCAGACGCTGTACAGCCCAGCAGCTGCAATTTTACCACCAGCTGCTTCAGGCTTGATGCAGCATTCCAAAAGTTGTGCGCAGCACTGGTGTTATGTAACCTGCAGCTCAGTAACGCAAACACATGCCATTGATATGGCGCCTGGGTGCTGAGCATAATGCACCCCAGGGTCTATAGGCTCTGTCACTTCTGTAAATGCCCTCCAAACCCCGGTCCAGCGTGTGTCATCTGCCATATGCTTCAATCCTGCAGGCTGTTTCCCTGACCATGATAGCCTATGCAACCTTTGCTCATCACGATGCTGCTCTGGTGCAAGCTGTCAGCGCCAAGGTGCTACACATGCCTGGAGTCTTTGATTCCCAAGCCATCGCCAACACACTGTGGGCGCTTGCACTGCTGGATGATCTATCGCCTCCTGTCTGGAACTGCCTTTTGGTGGCATTTGTACAGGCAGAGAGATTCAACAGTAAGCATGCTCTCCAGTGTTATGTCCATTTGGTGCTATTATGCTCATCAGTTGCTGTGCTGATTATGAAACTGCTGCTGTGGGCCTAAAATATGACCTGGCCTCAGCCTGATGTACCCTTTGCAGCTGCAGTAATTGACAAGACTCTTGAAAATGCAGTCACTGCAAAAGCTTGCTTCTGGGCCGCTACATATGTGCTGATCAGTGGATGTGTGCAGGCAGTGCAACATCTCCAAAGCAGCTGTGCCAGATCTACCAGGCGCTGTTGATGCTGCAGCTCAAGCCTGCCACTGCGCAGCTGTATGTGCAGCCTGCAGCCCTACTTCAGATGTGCCAGCAGGTGGGGTCTTGATGATGCTGTGTTACAGTATAGCTTGGCAGCAACATCAGCAGCAACATCAATCAGCAAATGCCACTGACTGACGGTCACTTTGTATGAGTTTCACAGCATGGTTAGGAAGTCACAGCGACAGTTGTGATGTTCTTCATCATTGTTGCACAGCTGCTGTGGTAAGAGATACACAAGTTGTGACAATGATGCATTGCAGGCATTCAGGCAGGATGTGGAAGGTAGCAGGGATTCCAAGCACCAGTGTGATGTGGCGTATGTTCTCAGTACTCTAGGTGTAGATCATGCCCTGAACCATATCACTACTGATGGTCTCTTCTGCACCGACATACTGGTCAAGGGGCACCACATCCTGATCCAAGTTGATGGCCCTCATCACTGGACAACCAACACAGGCCAGCCAATCGGTAAGGCCTGCTGCTCGTTAAGCAAAGCAAATACAGCACGTATCTGACCGTGCTGCAATAGCACGTGTTAGAGTCTGGATCATCATTTGAGTGATGATCCAGACTCTAACACGCACTATTTGCAGGACGCATTTTGATGGTGTGTTTGTGGCTATGGCGCTGCAAAGCATCTTGATCTGACTAAGTGAGGTTTTTGGTTTGCAGGGCCAACACTTTGCAGAGACAAGTTGCTGGAGGCTCGTGGATGGACAGTGCTCAATGTCCCATACTTCCACTGGTTGCAATGCCAGGGCCAACTGGGGCTTCAGCAAGCATACATTCGTCAGTTGTTGCTGGGATATGTGGAGGTGGGCCCCTGTGACAGACAAGATGAGCTGAAGTCTGTGGGCAAGACTGCTGACAACAGCAATGCTAGCACAGATGATGATGACAGCTGTGCCACACCTTTTGACAGCATGTAGGTTGCAGTTGAGATCAATTTCTGCTAGTGTTGAAGTAGCATCACGGCAATCGATTATTGTTGTATGATCATTGTGGCTCGGATAGACATGTTAGTTTAGATTTGCCCACCTGATGCCCACATTCGTAGTTGCCATGAAACCACAGCAGTGGTCAGTGCTAAACTTTGTTTACCAGACATGCGGGTGTTTTCCTGGCATTACGCAATTGACCAACATCATGTAGCGTAGGATATGACTGACATCATCAGGAGTGTACCTGGAAATTTTTAATGACCATAGACAAATTTTTAATGACACAGACTGTGATTATGAAAAGTCAAGCTTGCAATGTCAATTCAATATATCCACTAGTGTGACTCTGTCAGCAAGTGTTGAACAACAGTCTAGTCGGCAATGGCAATGTTGCACCTTGACAACAAAGCTGCTATTGCTGAATCTTTCTGGGGAGCTGCATTGCTTGCAATTTGCTGCTGTCAATTACATGGCCCTTTTGGTGTATGTAGCTCAAGCACGCGCAGGACGCTAAGGCACACTGCTTCATGGCAGCTGCAGTCTGACTTGTTGCAAAGCTTTCTGCTGCTCATGCTGCTGTTGCTGTTGCTGCTGCTGTGGCAGCAACTGCACACTGATGCTTCGTCTCTTAGTGAGCTTGTTGTATGCAAACTTGACGTAGCCTTCTGTCAGTGCATATATGGTGTGATCTCGTCCCTGCAGGAACTGGTGCAAAATCAGCGTAGCGATAGGGGACTGACTTGATGGACAATGTGCAAGACACTGGCTTGACATGTGCATCACAAGCACAAGCAAGGCCTGTTAGCACTGCTTCCAGCTGAACAAGACATGATTGCAAAATATTGCCTTTAAGCAGTTTTGCAAAGAGTAAGGGCCTGCAGTGCCTACCAATCCCACATTGATGCCTGGATGATACTCTGTGCCCCTTTGTCGCACTATGATGTTGCCTGGAATGCAATGCTGGCCCCCATACAACTTAATGCCTAGCATTTTCGGGTTAGAGTCTTTGGTGTTCTGGGTAGAACCACCTTGCTTTTTGGAAGCCCTGCACAACCAGCCTAGTGAAGGTGACAGGGCCGTCGATCTTCAACGTGAGTGCAATCACGACAATGTGGCGTACCATCTTGTTTGAGAATGGCTGTGACCTCTTGACAACTGATCAGCTTGAGGAAAGGCCTCTGCAGGCAACAACTTACACACGATAGGTTAGCCTGACGTGCAGTCGCGCAGCTAGGCTGCAACTCTGTACTATCAAGCTTGCCTTCGACCAAGAATGGCGATTGCCTCAGGACTCCGGCCCCTCGACGTGCGCACCTAGCAGACACAGCTGCAAGCATCTGCTCTGAACAGTGGAGCTCACTGTTGTGCAGTCATTCGCTGATGCGGAGGAATGTCATACATTCAGTTATGACACATAAGCGGAGAGGTCCCGTGGAACATACGAACAATCAAGACGTGCACCGAAACCCGGCTCCTGGAACTTCCAGGCTGGAAGAGGCAGGGCAAGAAGAGGCAGGGCAAGAAGAAGAGCATGCCGAAACAGCTTTTCCCAATCCCCAGGGATCCCCATTGATGGGTCGACACAACGCTGACGCAGAGCCTGACGTCAGCATCGAGAGCAACTATTCAACCTAGTACCGAAGTTGCGTCGAAAGTTGCAAAACAGACCGCTAACTTGACTCGCAAAGCTGACGCAGAGCCTTGTTGGCCCACCTTGCTGACTTGGACTCAACGATCCATCTTCAGTCTGAACGTAGAGCTGAACGTGTATGGACAGACAAGTTAGCGTTGAGGACATTGTTGGAGGTCTGTACAAGCTCGGTTCTGCAGGATTTCCGCGCACAGATTCCGAGGCAGCGTTTCAGGACTTTCTCAAGCGTATTCCGTCAACCACCAACCTTGCAGGCCAAGCAGAACAGCTCAATCCACAGCAACAGCTGCAGCTGCAGCAGCACGTTCAGCATCTCACTCAGCAAAGTCAGATACCCTCGAACAACGAACAGCAAGATGCAACGCACCACAACATTGGAGGCATACCACGTGTGCCTTCTTTGGACTTTTTACGACAGCTGATGAATGTCAACCCTGCAGTGAGTCCTCAAGGGCGCAGGCTACACAGTCCAGGTATCTTTGTCAGCGCTGCCATGATATTTGAGAAACTCACCAGCATGTGCCTTGTGACTCACTGAGCCTTGTGACTCACAGCTTCTGAGGGTGTTTTTTCTGCAGACATCAAAATCGATCCTCACTCAAGGGGCAGTAGCGCAGATGCTGCAGTCAGCTCACAGCAGCAACATCACCTGCCACTGATAGCCTCCCAAGCATTTCCTTTGATCACAAGCATACCAGCTCCAGTCAGTCTGTCCACCAGCCTTGCGTCGCCGCCGGCAAACTTGCATCCTGTCCCCTCAGCATCCCTGAGGCTGGGTGAGATGCCAAGTCTGCAGCTCAAAGGGCACAGCTCAGACCATAGTGGTGGTGCCATGGGTGGTGTCATGGACAAGGATGCTCAGGCCAAAGCAGAAGTCAGAAGGGCTAGAAGGTGTGAGCTGAAGTACTAGATACGTATTGACGTATCGGCCCAGCTTGGCTGCAATGTGACACTGCAGATCCCTAGCGTCTTGTGACTCAGGCAGAGTTAGCATCCTGCATAGTGCCTGCCATGCTTGGTTCAGTCCTGGTAATTCAATGATATACTGAGATGTTGACTTTCTTAGCATTTGTCATGTTGACAGGATGCTATCTAATCGTGAGTCTGCTAGAAGGTCCAGGCGGAGAAAGCAAGAGCACCTGAGCACACTGGAGACCGAGGTCAGTGCTAAGCTGTTCAGATTCCCTCACAGTTCTGCTGATGTGCTTTGCTTTGTGCACATCCCCTGCTGCTTGTGCATTCTGGTTGACTAGAGTTTCTGCTATGTCAGCTTGCACAGCCATAGAGGCTTTGCCATGGTAGTCGGTCACAAGTCATTATTGAAGTAATCACACAACATGCTCAGACTCTCTGCATTATGTCTATGGTAGTGTTGGACTTCCAGAGACCTATTTTGCCAGATCTGAGTAATGACTTTGTCACATATTGTGCTGTGCAGCTTCAGAAGGAGGCACGTGAGAAGGAGGAGACTTTGCAGCGCATGCTGTCAGCCGAGAAGAGGGTGCGTATTCTGGAGGAAGAAAATCGCCAGCTGTGGCGGGAAGCCACAGAAGTAAGGAAGGAGCTTGACAGGCTGCGCAAGGAGGTCAGTCAGTATTTGAGTATTTCTATCTGCTTTTTGATCAATCACGCTGATGGTGGAGGGACAAGTCACTTTGTTGGTGAGTGTGTACAGACCCTGGTTCTGCTCACAACCGGCTATTTCATGTTTCAGTCTTGCAATGCCCCCCCCCCCCCCCCATCCGGGGTTTACCTCCTGTGGGGTGGGGGGGGGGTTTCTTGCAATGGCATTGTGGGGGGCATGTGCAATGGCGTTGTGGAGACCATGCAAAGCGCGTGGATCCATGAGCATTCTCTGCAGTCGTGTCTGTTATACAGCCAGTTTTGACTGTAGCAACATTCTGCTGACTGTAGTGTAGTGGTGTGCAGAAGCAGGGCAATGGTAGCAGCAAATCTCCTCGCAGCAGTTCCCAGAGGGTGGCCTCTCCCAGCAGGAAAAGGCAGTGTAGTGGTGCATCACATGCAATGGAGGACCAAGAAGAAGAGCAAGAGACACTGGTGGGCAAGGGAGGCGACAGCAGCCGTGTGGACCTGCAAGCTGTTGCTGCTGGATTGTAGCCTGTGATAGTGTGTGCCAGCCAGCGGGAGCTGTGTCAATGATTGCCTTGAGCAATTGTGATGTGGTGTGGCCATTGCTGGCGCTTGCTGTATGCAGTCTCCTTTCTAGAGCTGTTCATCAGTGTGTATGTACAAAGTGAGTGTTTTGTTTTATTTTGAGTGTTTTTGGTCTTCTAAGCTTGCACTGTGTCGGTTCATTCAGCAGTGGGCTTGACAATTTTGATTTGCTTCTTTGAACACAAGTACATAGTTTTTTTTCTTGAGTGGTGTTTTGAGTGCTTAATAATATGTGAGAACTGGCGTGATGTGTTTGTTGCTCAATGCTGCCCCTTGCCTTGGGATCTTTCCCAATAACATGCTGTTTTGCAGTCTTACTTGGTTTGTAGCCAAGGTGTTCCTTAAATACTGACATCAACACACAGTCAGCTTTTCTTTCGATACATGCTGCGCCACTCGAGCTAGAGGTGACAGAAAGCACCAGCATATCATGCTGCAAAATTCGCATATGAGCGACACTTCCTGACGCATTCAAATGCTGTCAGGCGTTGAATTGCAAGGCCTGGCAGCCACATCGCTAAACAGCGAGAAAACATAAATCTAATATGGCAACCTTGCAACAAGCAAGAGGTAACTGATCAGAGGATGCCTCAGCCCTGACACTCATCTTCGGGATGCTTTGATGCTGAACCCAGATGAGAAGCGGTCCTCATTGGTCTTCCTACTAGCCTTTTGCTTGTCTGCTATGCTATCAGCCTTGCTCCTGTGCATGCTGCCTGTAGTAGCACAAGCCAACATTACTGGACTGTTTACAGTGTAGGCTTGAGGTAACAGCGACAAATGTTGTGTGAAAACACAAGCCTGCATCTCCTACCATGCACATGCAATGATGTATGTCACCTGATCAATTTTCACCCTCCCTTTAAACAGACAAGGGTAGACATTTACCTGGCAGAAATCTCAGCTGGATGTCGTTATACTGGAGCCTGCCCGGAGACCATCAACTAGTGGACAATTCATGCTGAATTCCTGCCTGGTAGACGTTTACATGGCAGTATGAAATTGTAGACATATACCTTGCAAATTGCTATAGCGTCGCATAGCGCCTCCCATGGCATCTGCCACACCCATCAGGGTCCCCTTGATAGGGCCTGAAGGCAGAGGGCTACCCCTCATGGAATGGGCCCCCTCTTGATCCCCCTCTGTACTGCCCTTCAGCCTTGCCCCTGTCTTGCCTTGTTTAGCCCCCAAGGAAACAAAGGTGAGTCCCTTGGGTTGCAGCGGAAGCAGGTATTTGGCGGTTGGGGGCTCTGCTGCATTGGAGGGCAGGAAGTAGCCATCTGGGCGGGCAAAGTGCGGCACAACATGTGCAGAGGCATCAAGCCTGGAGCCTGATCAGACAAGCAAAGCCAAGTCTCAGTCTCTCAGCCTGACTCTCTCTGTCGACATGCTGATGTACTGGGTGAGACTGTGACACTGTGTATGACAAGGTGCTGAGTACAGCTGATCCACCCAGCTTGTGAAGGTGGCACTTTTGTTGTGACCCTGTTCGTTGCTCTGTAACAGGTCAATGTTCAAGTCTAACGCAAGTTATCCAAGATGCAGAGCAGCATACATGCTAGCAAATGCAAGGGTACATTCATGCAGAAACTGCCACAAAAATTGCAGGGTGTACAATGAAGCCTTGATGTTTTGGTGCCAGATTTGAGGCGTAAAGATAAGTGCCAAGTGCTTTGCGTGCATTGCATGCACACAGGTTGCAATAGGGTCTGATAGTGGCAATGACCTTCTCTGGCAGGAGGCGCTTTGTGAGGAAGAATCATAGACCCAGGCTCAGCCATTTGAGACCCTACAGGCATACAATTTCACAGTCACCCTCTGTGTACCCCAGTCTTGCACATCCTTCAGAGTACAGCAGCTCTGCAGGAAGGGTCAGTGCTTATCATACAAGGCGCATGCTGGGGACACATCCACAAAGCATCAAGCACAGCAGCAGTGACATGTGCACGGAAATGAGCAGCATCGCGTCTGGTGATCACAGCTAAGCCAGCTGTATGCACAGTCAAGCTGCGTACAGGCTGCAGTCTGCAGGGTTCTTGCAGCTTAGCAACATGTGCATGGAAATGAGCAGCATCTTGTCTGGTGATTGAAACTTAGCAAGCTGCTGGCACAGCCAAGCTGCCTACAGGGTGCAGTCTGCAGGGTGATTGCAGCTTAGCAAGCTGCTGGCAAAGTCAAGCTGCAAGGCACAGTGTGGGGTTGAGCGTACTGACCAGTATGCCTGCTATGCCGCTTAGCAGCTTGCTGCTGACTGGCCCAGCTGGCTTGTGAAGCCTGCTGAGCTAGCGACAGCATTGCTGAGGTGCTTGAAGCATGTTGCAATGAAATCGTGCCCTGCTCCTCCTCTTCACCATGACTGTGCCTAGGCCCATTGGCAGTGCCTTGCCGCAGAACCTGGCTGCCTGGGTTGCCTGCAAACCCTGGCATTTGAGTCGTGCCAGAGCCAAACCCTGGCGCTTGAGCCGCACTAGATGCAAAGCTGTGACTCATGCCAGTCTGTTGAGCTGGCGTGCTCTCTGCTGCATGGCCATGATTGCTGACACCTTGGGAAGTTGAAGCAGCAGCTGACGCTGCATGGCTGGATGTCTGTGCGTCACGAGTCAGCAGCAGGTGCTGATGCTGCTGGTGATCTGGCTGATGGGACTGAGGGGAAGTCACAGACTGCATGTTGGGGTCAGGCTGTAGTTGTTGGTGTGCAGCTGCATAGCCTAAAAGCTGCTGTCCAGACGCGCTGTCATCAGGTGCATGGCTGTTTGCACTGGCAGCATCAATGTCCATGTCTGACTGTGCGTGCTGACTCCTAGGGGAGCCTGGCACACTGTCAACCTGAAACAGCAAAAGACATGATGTCAGCCATGAAAACGCAGATGCAAAGTATTGACAGACTGTATACAGCGTGATGATTTCATGTATGCTGCCATGCATTACTGATGGGACTGCCTTGCGTGCTTGAAGCAGCTGAGCAGGGCTCAGCAGAGCTGCCCTTGCATTTGAAACAGGTAAAGCACCAGTCATACAGGACAGCGATAGCCAGACCACTGAGTGTGATGAAACGGTTGGCTTGGACAGTGACAGAAGCTGTAGCGACATCCCTTCCATTTCGGAGCACCGCCATCCATGTACCAGTAGGCTCATGCACCAGGTGTCAGCCATTTATGAATGAGCTTCCCTCTGTTGTTGACAAGATCATGCATGCGCCAAGCAAAGCATGCAGATGCATGCGCACCTGCATGGGCTGAGCATGAGCATGCAGCACGGTGAGATCATGCTCCGATGCAGCATTGCTGCGGCTGCGGTGCAGGGCTGCATTCACAGAAGCAGCAGAGCCACGCTGAGAGGGCTTCGAGCTGACTTCCTCCATGTCCTGCTCTGCTGCCGCGTTGCTGTGCCTGTGCTGCAAAGCTGTGAAGCTGCTGTTCTGGCTGCTGCTGCTCACTGCTGATACAGCAGCAGCAGCATGATGCTTTGTCCTCTGCAGACCATGTAAGAGATAGTAGTGTATCAGAAAGGACAGTATGTTGTGATAAGACACAGACAGCATGGTCTGAATTGTCTGTGGATGTGCTGCTGGAGTATGTAGCAACTGCATGATGCGTTGCACGTGGCATGCATACAGGACACAGGCAGAGCACAGGCAGTTGATGAGTCATACAGGGGGTTGTACCTGGCTGGCAGGGGTCTTAGCAGGGTGGGGGTGATCAATGCCATGCAAGTAGGGGTGCGCCAGACATGTCTTGGCAGTGGCTCTCTGATGTGCCGGCATCTGCAGCAGAGACCTGCACACCCCTGCACTCTCTTAATTGAGTCATCATTGCCCTAGTGTACATGGCATACGCCGATGGTTGCCGGCATACATTTACGCTCCTGCCGAGGCTAAGGCCCTAACCCGTGAGGGGGCATCTGCCCTTGTACCTGTGCACTCTCTTGTGGCTGTAGACACACGTGTCAATGCTCCAATGTTGTTCATGGCTATGTTTAGCAGCAACATTGCCTGCTGCTTCTCACAGCGAGAAAGGCAGTACGCATATCTGCATCAACATTCTAGGATTCTAGCTTTGGGTAGTGGATCTGCATTTTGAAATCAATGGTGACAGCAGTGCTTGTTGGACCTGGCATGTTACAGCAAGAGCATCAACCAACAGCAAAACAGGCAGCTTCACTCAAACAAGGACATGCCTGAACATGCTGACAGAGAGCTGACCGCAGCACTTGCATGAGCAGAAAGGGCTAGTGAAAGTGACAAGGGCCAGGCAAAGGGACAGGCAGCTTACGTGAGGAAGGACATGGCTTCTGCATCTAGGTGGCGCGCAAATCTGCGCTCCAGAGTCTCTGGCCGGTGCATGTCTGGGAACTTTAGCCCAGCAAACCGCTGATTCCTCATGAACATGTCAGTCTGCTGAGCTGTCAAGGGGCCTGTCATCACATGACTCCATTCAGGCATGTCCGTGGCAGGATGTCTGTCTGTTAATTGACAATGCCATTCTTGACTGCTGAGTCTTGTGGAGTGAGTGCACTGCCTCAGACTTGTTGGGGGCTGTTCAGTCATTGCCAGATTTGTACTTGTCACAAATGCAACTGTCATTGCTTACCACATTCCAAGCATGCTGATCAAAGCTGTGCAAATGCGTGCACCACAGCATAACAAGACATAGGCTGAGCATTGCTACAGTGAAATTGTGCTGCAAGGTAAGGAACAAAACTACCGTTAGACACGGCATGGTCGAGAGGCAACACTAGAGCCTGCAAATGCAAGATCTTCTCTGACTCACACATGTCTGACTGCTTGGTAGAAGCTCACCAAGCAGCTTCTGGATGACAAAGAGCTGATCAATGTCACTGTCCCCTGGGAACAAGGGCTGCCCATCGATCAGCTCTCCCATGATGCAGCCCACAGCCCACATGTCCACTTCCTTGCCATAATGGCTGCTGCCCAGCAACAGCTCTGGAGCCCGGTACCACCTACACCCAGCACAAACATGCCTTAGAAAGAAAAAGAAAAGAAAAGACTATGCCTTTCGGCGTCGAATTAATGAGAAGCCCAGTATTAGACCGGGCTGCCCAGGCCCTCTTACAATTGCCTCTGGAACCCATCCTATGGTGTACCCCGGCCTATGATGATGTATGCTGTGCTGTGATAGTGCCTCCTTGTTGTAGTGCCTGCCCAACAGCAGCTTTGGAGCTGTGCACCACTTGCAGGTGAGCAGAAATGCTGTACAGCCTTCATTTGTTGCTCATTGCCTCAATGGCAAAGCAAATGCTGGGAATGAGCTGCTGCTTTCCCTGACTTTGCATGCAATATGCTTTGGCACACACGGGTCAGCTGGTCTGCTAACTGTGACGATACTGATGCCACACATTCCTGCATGTATGGGCACCTGTAACGCTCATGCATACATGCAAAAAATTGCTGCATCTGCAGATGGCAGACAGATTGCACTGTCGGATGCACCTTGGGTCCAACAAACAAAAGGCTGCTGATATTGAGCAGGCGGCATACCTGGTGGAGACGTAGTCAGTGATGGAGCCATTGTTTGAGGGCAGCTGGCGGGCAAAGCCAAAGTCACACAGTTTCAACTGACCCACGCTGGCATCTCCTACAAAGCACAGCGTGTGGATGACTCAGACTAGAATCAAATGTGTCTTGTGTCTCAACAGGGCAGCTGTTAGGTCGTGTTTGCTGGCCTTGCATGTTACTGTGCATGACAGCAGTCTGGCCACATGGCTCCAGGAGTTGAGAGTGCACATGGCAAGATTGCTGCAAAGCTTGCTGTGTGCCAGCATGAGTCACTTTCTGGGCAAGAAGCCCGGCAATGAGCAGTGCCAGCAGTTGATGAATTCTGTGCTTTTGTCTTTGCTCAGGCATGCAAAACACTTTGGCCCTTGTAGGGTAGTCGGGCTGACAAGACATTTGATGGTGATGGGTGATGGCTGCTGGCCAGTCTGCAAGCTTGCTGTAGCTGAAAACACTCCTTACCAGGATGCACAGAGGGATTGATCAGCAAGTTTTCGGGCTTGATATCCCTGTGGACGATGTTGTTGTCATGACACCAAGCAACTGCCTTGACCAGCTGATACATGTAGTGCTGCACCTACAGGGTGGCAGATGCTGCTGAGTCAGCAGCAACTTCTAAGTGTCTGCTGATGGACAGCAACAAGCAACACTGCAGCCAAATTTGCCGCTGACCATGTGCACACCTGTGTTGGCGTGAGACAACTCTGCGAGTCCTCCAGCACCTCAAGCAGGTTCTTCTCAATGTACTCAAAGACAAGATACTGCAACAAAATGAGAGCTTGTTGACGCTGGCACAGCTCCAGCAATATTTGCTGTTGCAGCTTTGCACCCACCAGTTTTTGCTTTCGTCTGAATGCCTCCAGTAATGTGACAATGTTGTCATGCCTCAGACTGCGCAGCATCTTGACTTCTCGCAAGGTTGTCTTGCGCACCACTTCGTCGTCTGCAGGAGTCACTCTGTGAGCTACTATGTAACATACAGCTTTGGCATGTTGGGTGTGCTGAGGCAAGTGAGACCTCTGCAAGCGTGCATCGTCTCACCATCGCTTTCCTTGAACTTTTTGACAGCCAAAACACCCCCAGTCTCCTTGTTACGACACTTAAGCACAACACCATATGCACCTTCACCAACAACTTCCATGACCTCATACTTGTTCATACTCTGTCAACACCGAACAACACCGCGCCCACTCGTGTGAACGGCTACCCTGGAGTCAACGTGGCATGGCCTGGCATGGCAGCTGCAGGTTTGACAGCTCACGGCGCCCTCCAAGAAGGCGTTCAAAGTCAGGCATTCAAAAGCATCAGCATCCGCAATACCGACTGTGATTGCACATGGTGTTCACAACCACATTGAGCGCAAGTTTGCTTCGAGGGGTCAAACCTGGCATTGCTGCTGAACTCAGGGTTGTTACGGTAGTAACGAGCAGCGTAGCATCTACGTAACCGTTGCTTTACTCATCATTGTGCCGCAGACTTGCTGTGTTGACTGGTTGCTAAGGCTTAGACGGTTGAGCGCCAACATCCCTCTTCTCGCTGCCTTTGTTGGAGTGCATAGGTATCTTCCAACATGGTACGGCTTGATCAAGCTCAAGACGCCTTGCAAGATACCTTTGATAGATTAGTCGATTACAGCCGTGATCATCAAGGCATAGTCCTTGGTGGTACGGCTGTTGCTGTAGTTGGAACCTTTTTGCTTTTCGGGTCTTCCCCTAAACAGAAGCATAAACCCGGCACTAGCGAGCTTGGGGGTGGCAGCATAGACAGGAAGAAGATCCAGCGAGAATACAAAGACTATGCACAGGCCTATGGCCAGGGAGAGGGAGAGGGAATATTGGACAGAACGAAAACCACCGAGCTGGTGAACACCTTCTACAACCTTGTTACCGATATATACGAATGGGGTTGGGGTCAAAGCTTTCACTTCTCCCCTCTATTACCGGGAAAGACCCCGGCTGCTTCTGAGGCTGCGCACGAATCTAGGCTGGCCGCCTTGTTGCGTCTCAAGCCTGGTTTGAGGTGTCTGGATGTGGGTTGTGGAGTAGGTGGACCAATGCGGACCATCGCGTCCACCAGCGGTGCTAGGGTCACAGGCATCACAATCAACGACTACCAAGTAGGGAGGGCTGGCTACCACAACCAGAAGGTGCGAATTTACGAGCTGATACAGCATGTGCAGCATGCCTGTGCCGTGAGTGCTTGTACAAGTAAGATGCTGTTGACTGCAGCTGGGGGTTGAGAGTTTGTGTGAAGCAGTGGAGGGTAACTTCTTGAGCATGCCTTTCCCTGAAGCAACTTTTGATGGCGCATATGCCATCGAAGCCACATGCCATGCGGACAAGGTAGGTTCTGTGTGCTGAAGCAAGGTAGTGTTGAAAGGGCACCGCTCCAGAAACCATGAATGTTAGCCTACTGCAGTTTTGGGTGCCACGTCATGAATCACTTCACCAAGCGTGACCATTGTGTGTACAGCTGCAAGATGCCTATGCGGAGGTGTTCCGTGTGCTGAAGCCTGGCTCCTACTTTGCCAGCTATGAGTGGGTCTCAACAGAAAAATACGACCCAAATAACAGAGAGCATGTGCGGATCATGGATTCAATCAACTACGGCAATGGATTGCCGGTACAGCTCCAGCTTTTGCTGTCCTTCATGCTATTCTTGCTTGTCTGCTCAAGACTGGCTGTGACAAACTTGAAAACAGTTGTGTCCCATTCTTGTTACAGGAGATGCGCACATACAAACAGGCAGAGAAGGCTGGCAAAGACTGTGGCTTTGAGTTGGTGCTGAGCTATGACGTCGCAACTGCATCTCCAGTCTGTGGCCCATGGTGAGTGTGTTACAGAACCACTATTGCTGATTTGTCACCAATTGGGCATCCACAGACAGATACATGAACACTCACAAGTACTTTATGCGCCGTTGTTGCAGGTGTCAAGTATGCAGTCATGCAGCATGTCAGTGCGCTTGATGGTCGACATGCTCAAAGTTGTCAAGTACAGCAACTGCCACAGTGCATCACGAAAAGGCTATCCTGGTCTGCTGCAATGCTGACTGGGGTCATTGCTGCAGGTACGGAAGGCTGGCAAAGATCCCCATCTCCTTCAACAGGGCAATTGTCAACTTCATGTCAGCCATCAGGCTCTGCCCAGCTGGCGTCAAGGACGTCCACGACATGCTGGTGAGGAAGCTGTATGCATGTTGGCTGTGCAGCTTTTTGCGGAGCAGTTCATGCTGTAGGTGCATGAGACAAGGTTTGACAGGACTTTATATTCAAGGTTGTTGGCAATTTTGTGCTATAAACTTGCTGAGCTGTCTTGATGACTTGAGCTGTAGCAATGCATTCACCCACTTTGCTTTTGAGCAGTGCACTGTCCTGAATGACTTGAAGCATGTGCTTGTGTTACGAGCATTAGTGTGGTGTGCTGCAGATCAAAGTGGCCACAAGCTTGTGTGCTGGCGGAGAGACAGGCATCTTCACTCCCATGCATCTGTTGGTCTTCTATAAGCCTGAAGCAAATGGCAAGGACCACTAGTGCAGCTGCATGACTGATCCCAAACAGCGTCTGCTGGGTTCAGCAACGTACTAGCACTGCCACCCCTCGTGCACTGCTTTGTAGTCATAGTGGATGCCTGTATATCAAGCGTAAACTTTCTGTTGGTCATGTTGAGAGTGATTGAGGTTTCAGTCTCTGTTCAGCCAACAACTTTCAGAAGATCTGTATTATGAGATTTGCTCGTACATTGCCAGACCCAAAGTCAACTATGACTGAGAGGCGCTTTATCAAAGATATACATGTCTGGATATGTCCGGCCAATTCGTTGACCAGCATAGTCATAGACATGCAATCGAGATATAGCAGTACGCTTGTGCAAGAAGCGGAAATTCTTTGACTTTGTTCACAAATCTGGCACTTTTTTAGCTGCACTGTGTATACCGCAAGGAAGATGCATATATGACTACATAGAGCCATAGTGCAGGTGACGCAACAAGCCGATTGTTGGACCCTGACTCCCTGGCCTTGCGAAAAGGGCGTCAGGCAAGTCAATAAAACCCCCTTCCAGCCGTGGCAGTTGCCTTCTGCAGGTGTTCACCCAGCGCTGTGCGAGCCAACCTGCAGGCAAAGAAGCTCAAAAATGATGCATGCTCTGCAACAGTGCACACTGCATATGAAAGTATGAATGTCTGTTTCTTGCATGCACACCATCTCTTATGACAGAACACATGACCTTGTCTTTGCATCAATGCTACTGTGAAGGATAGCTGTTAATGGCCCCATGCTATGCTACATTTGCAAGCAGTCTGCTACAAGCAACATGCCATACTCTTACTCATGACATGTCATAGCATCCAGCAGCAACAAACAACCTGAGACGCTTCTGGCGCTGAAATGCATTAAGCTGCTCTTCCTCTGAGCCTGGCTCAGGCCGCAGCACTGCAGCCTGCCTTTTGCGCACCTCAGCTTGCAGCTCCTGCACAATGTACTTCAGCTTCACAACGCAAATGTGAGCAAGTGCCCTATCAGCACAAGCTGCAGCACCACATCTGCAGGTGCAAATGCTGCAGTGACAAGGCGCTCTGCCTTTGTTGAGGAGGCACCTGGCTAACTTTGTTTGGATTGACTCACACCGCTTTTACCCAGTGCAACTGCCACCAAACAGATCACGCTTGCCTTTCTCCCTAAAACCAGCTGTGCAACAATACTTGCAGATCTTGAAACATTGTTGCAGGAATTTAAACACAGCAGCATGTCAGAGCCGGAATTCGCTGCCAACATGTGCATACTTGTGTGGTCATGCTTGCAAGGCCTTGGTCTTGTTGCTCATCTTCAGCTGTAGGCTTGCTGGTGGGGTGACGTCTCTTGCGTGAGGCAGGCTGCTCCTCCTCCCACTCTTCCCACCAGGCTGCTGCAGGCCCTGCCTCTGCATCTGATTCCTCTGCAGCTTGGCTCCTGCAAGCATGCCTTGTTCATTGTAACAAAACTTTGCTTGCAGACATGCAGTGTTAGTGTACTGAAGAGCTACAAGGTATGGATGCATTATTGGTGGCTTGACAACTTGACAACACAGAAGTGATAACACACAGATCCTGCGTTTCAACTGTGGGACCTCTTTCCTTGTTGTCTGATAGTGGCTAGCTGCAAGTTGCCAGTCAAGTGCGGCAACCTGTATCCCTTAGCGTTGCTGGAGCAAATGCATGCTGCGCTGTACAAATCCCTGTTGAAACAACACCCAGCCTGACTAGGCTGAGCATCTACCTCAATAATGAGATTGCACAGTATGCACAGGAGTTGACTGCCAAGTTGCCTGGAAGGCTGAATGTGAGACTTGGGCTTGGACAGTAGTACTGTTGCAGAAGTACAGATATGCACCAGATGGTGTACCTGTTCTTGTCAGCAGCTGATAGGGCATGTGCAACGGCCCTGCCCAGCAGCTTGAACGCCTCTTCAGCACCTTCAAGCTTGCACTTGTCTGGATGAACTTGAGCTGCAAGCTTTCTATACTGGCGCTTGACATCTGCCTCTGGTGCATTCAGAGACAGGCCCAAGACCTGTGGTCAAGATTCAAGAGTCATTGAGGCACTTGACATGCCTGGCCTACAGATGCGCAGGTCACAAAGAATGAATGTTGAAATGGATGTAGATAGGGCAAGGATATGCTGGATAGGGCAAGGATAAGCTGGACATCGTGAACAACGGCAATATTCTCAATGATGTCATGTCCATAAGTGGCTCAGGTTGGCAGCATCCCAGAGTCAGTAGCTTTACCTTGTACCATTCTTGCACAGCGGCATGCTTGTGAATTTTGCAAATGGCAGTCAAAGCCTGAGCTTCAGGAGCCTTGGTACCGACAGCATCAGTAAGAATTTGCAACGTCAGCAAGCACAGGTCGTACTGCTTGTGTTGATACTGTGCTTGAGCGGCCTCCAGTGTAGATATGACCGTGTCATCATGTGCAGCACCAGCCTTCCTGCCATGACACAGCTACAATGTTGCAGATAAGCCCTCGGATTGAATTGCGTGAGTATCTTGGTGTAAGACATGCCTGCTTTTGAGGGGACACATAGCATATGTGCAAGCAACCTGTCACATGTGTAGGCGCTCATAGCATATACCTGACGCCAGATACCGCAGTGTCAGGACTGGGTGTAACAATGGCTGGTGCTGTAGTTGCACTGCTGATCTGTGCATTCAAGGTCATATTCTATTTTGGTTACAAGTTGAGCTGAGCCAACTCAACATTGGATGTGTTAAGACGCCCAGACGCTGCAGCATCAGTGTCGAGCATTGCAAGGCTGAGGTGAGGTGGCTTGCTGCAAAAGGCCATGACAAACTTCTTCTGCTGCGTGTTGAAGTGGTAGGACACTCTGCACCACTTCTAAAGCAGAGGTGCAGGAGGCTGTGAGAGCATGCAGCGCAGCAGGATACTGCTGCAGAGTCTGCAAGGTCAGAACAAGCAGGTCAGACCAGATCTTTACATTTGAAGAACGCCAGCAAAAACTCACAAGAAACACCTGTTGTGTTTGATTTGTCTTATCGGAAGCTGCAACGAAACTCTTGGCTGCCTGCGCAAGCTCCTGCAACACATTGCATGTAGCATGTGGTGGTAGCCCTGTGCAGCTTGGACATCAACAGCAGAAATTTGGCAGGGCGAGCAATCTCGCGGTGAAACCAGTGCGAGTTGTCTGTAGGCTGCAGCAACGGCTTTCACCTGTGTGCCGCAGTCTTTACCAATGATCTGTACGAGCTTGGCCAGAGCAGTTACCCCTGCAGCAGCTTTGTCGGAAACCTGCTCTTGACTGGCCTTCTCCGACTGATATGCACCCGTCAACCGTGATAGCATAGCAAGCTGGCCTGAAGGCGCGGCCAGTGGTCAGCAAAGTCAATCACACACACGGACTCACTTTATGCAGCGGATGCTAATAGCATCATGCTAATAGCATCATGCTATGGCGCCAAGTGAGTCATCTCTTCGCTTGCCCGCAGGCCTGGGCTATGCCTGGCAGGGCCCGGCTCCAGGTTTGTTCACTGCCGACTGGTCTTAGATACTGCTCGCTGTGCCTGAGGACCCTTTGTTGCTGAATTGAGCCAGCCTAGCGAACATGGGAAAACTTGATACATCGCCGAGGGACTCGCGAGTCCGCAGCAGAGAGGAGATGGAAGAGCAGCATCAGGCACGTTTAAGCCTGCCGTCTGCGCAAGATCATTCTTTCAGCAGAGGAACTGCCTTCAGCCCGGCCGGCCGATCAGCAGACAGGTTCATCCCCTTTAGATCATCTGATCAGTCTAAGCTAGACGACTTAGGCTCGCCAGGACAAGCTACGTCCTCAAGAAACGTGAGTTATAGACACCAATAACGCAGTTGACGATGGCATGGCGACTACATATCTTCGGGCGGACACCTGACGACTCCTGAGGTTGCATGTATAGGGGTCAACACCAGGGTCTTCAGCATTCAATGCGCTGTTGGCATGTCAGCTGGGGATCAAGACACCGCCACAAGATCCACAGTGTCCTGTCACCATCAAGACCCCATCATCATTGTGAGTCAAGCTACCTCAAGGGCTCTTGACTGCCCCTGAAGGTTCATATATTGAGGCTTTGACTGCAGGCCACGCACAGAAAAGGGGAGGGTGCTGCAATTTGCTGCCATCCCTGAACAAGCTGCATCACCTTACAAGTCTTCCATTCTATCTGAGAGTTGTGCTGCTGAAGCTAGATCCATCAACTCCATCATTCCCCGCAATGTCTCCCCTTTTGCTTACAAGGTCAGACTAACAATCTCCATGCTTTACTGAAACACATGTCTGGAGCATTTGGTCTGCATGCTGAGGCTCTGGGGTCCAGATGCAGGTGCTGGATGCACCCAGACTGATGGATGACTTCTACAGCAACCTGATAGACTGGTCACGGCAGGGCCTACTGGCTGTAGCTCTGGGTGCTGACCTGTATGTGTACAACACAGTCACCTCAAAGGTGTGTTGTTTAGCTTTTCTGACATTACACTGATTGACACTGCATGTTTGAAAGGATTTGGCTGATATGCCATTGTGATTGCAGCCCTTCAAAGTGGCCAACTATGAGGTGATGGTTCGCTCAGTGGCCTGGTCACAAAGTGGAGCTCACTTGTCTGTAGGCCTGCACTCTGGCAAGGTACTCAAAACTCTGTCATGCCGCTATACTATGCCTTTGCTTGAGAAATCTGCAGCAGTGTTGCCTAACTTGCATTCTGCTGCCTGCACGGCAGTAGTGCCTCTGACCTGATTGTCGCATAATTTCTATGCTGATGATATGCTGGGCGGCATTGCAGGTGGACCTATGGGACATCAACAAGATGTCCAAGGTCCGCAGCTTTGCAGGCCATTCCAAGCATGTGACAGCTTTGTCATGGAACTCTCATCTGCTGTCCTCAGCTGGCAGTGAAGGTGTTGTCCTAAATCGTGATATGCGCGTTCCAGAAGACAGTGTAGCTGCCATGAAAGGTCACAGAAGTACCATCAGTGGGCTGAAGGTAAGCTTTCCACTGCCATGTATGCAGGACAATCAGCGCGTTTTTGCAGCCAACAGCTTGCCCAGGCCAACTTGTTCATAGTAGGGTGCGCACATGGCCTGCTGGCACAACATGCACTGTGACTATGTGCTGCAGTGGTCTCATGATGATCGACAGCTAGCATCTGGAGGCAATGACAATCTTGTGTGTATATGGCGGGCTGGCATGAGCAAACCTCAGCAAAGGATTACAGCCCATACAGCTTGTGTTAAGGCTCTTGCCTGGTCCCCACATCATCCAGGCCTCTTGGCTACTGGTGGAGGAACCCAAGATCAGACCATAGCGTGAGTCAAGTCATCAGAGTTCATTGCTGCTGTATACACACGCTGATGAGCATGAGCAAAACAGCTGCTCCTAAAACAAAGGCTATGATTCAAGCTTACGTGCTGCTAGATATTACGGCATGGTCATGACAATGCTTGACGCTGCAATTTTGTGCAGGCTGTGGAACACTGTGAAGGCTTCAATGATACACAGCATTCACACAGGCAGCCAAGTCTCTGGTCTTGCATGGTCCCACACAGTCAACGAGCTACTGAGCATTCACGGCTATGCAACCTCTGCCCTGCACATTTGGAAGGCACCCTCCTTGGTGAATGCTGCTACATTGACTGGACACAACAGCAGAGTACTATTCCTTGCAATGTCACCAGATGGCCAGACAGCTGCAACTGGTGCAGGCAAGTCTCAAAGTCATGTTTTGTGCTGCACGTGCTGAACTCTTGGATGGCTCAGCAATGATATGCTCGACTGATTTGCAGGAGACGAGACTGTCAGATTCTGGCGAGTGTTTCCAAAAGACACAGCAAAGTCAGCCACAGCAAAACTTGTCAGGTCTGAAGGTCGGTGTAGCATAAGGTGACGATGTAATCAGGACTGTGAATGACAGATTTGCTTACATGTGACTTTTGGTTTACATGCCAATTTGCATCCATCTCACTAGCAGCATTGCTCAAGCCAGAGGTGCTTGTCCACACAACATTTGCCAACATCTGCCATGATAGGTTCTGACCTTGGAGTACATGTTCAAGCTTTTGTGCTGAGTCAAATTGAAAACGTTTAGGACTTGTAAACACAACCAGGCAAGTTTGACCGCAAGCATGTATGAAGCTTTCAACCAAATTGGACAGCACTTGAGCTACAAGTATAAGGTGGGTGATGGGAGTGGACTTTCTCAAAAGAGCTGCTAGCATGCTGCTGCCTCAACAGATAATAAGTCGTTGAGCATGTTGAACTTGAGAATCCTTTTCTTTGAATCAGCCACAAATAGGTGTGTGCAGAGGCTCAAGAACATGTCAGCTTTGCAGATATGTACATTCTGCAACTTATTGTACATATGCCTTAGGACTGCTAAACAAAAAAATCACTTGCAACATCACAAAAAAGGCTGGACCTGACAAGGCACAATAACAATGTATACTGCTCAGCTGCCAACAGCACTCAATGACAGTGATGGAACTGCTATACTGCTATGCTGCTTGCACAGTTGGCTAAAACTGCCTGACAAGGTAACTCTTTGCCCCTGAACGACCAAACCCCCACTGTTAGTGGGTGCCTGCACAGTTGGCTAAAACTGCCTGACAGGGAAACTGTTTGCGCCTGAACGACCAAACCCCCTGCCACCACCGCCTGCTCCTCGGCCCCTGCTCCTAAAACCTGCAAGTCAACAGCAGCAAAGTCAACAGGCCATGCCTACAAGCACTGCTCTTTTGGAAAAAGAGGTTCAAGCTGGCGAAAATATGGCCGCTCACTCCAAGGAGGGCAAAGATGGAACATGTTGGGCTGCATGTGCAGCATGAAGACTAAGGCCACAACTGGATAGTGCTCATGTGGTCTGAAGGATGCAAAAATCAGCCTTCATGTCAAGCTCGTACAATACAATCCAGCATACAACAGACAAGCTGCATCATGACAGAACAGACTCGTGCATACAACAGACAAGCTGCATCATGACAGAACAGACTCATGCATATACAAGATAAGCTGCCTGGAAGGCGCAATAGGCAGTTCTTACCATTGCCGCCACCACCACCACTGACTTGCGCATACATGCGAAGCTCACTGGGTACATTCTGTTGTGCCTCTTCAAGGATGCCCACAAGCTGCTTGCCTAATCTGGCATTGGCAGTTGTGAACATAGCATATGCCACACCAGTGGCACCAGCACGGCCACATCTACCAATTCGGTGGACATAGTCTTCTGCCGTTCCCGGCATGTCATAGTTTATGACAGCCTTGATGTCCTTGACATCTGATCACATGTATGAATGTCAGTGCCTGATTGCTGAGGAGAAACATGACAGCACTGTCTGACTTATAATCTAGTACAGGAACAACTCAAGGTGACGGTCACAAACCTTGTCTGCTTTAGCTCAAACATTTCAAGTGCAAACAGATGCGGCCCAGGACAGTTCTGGCACATTTGTGCTGCGTATGCAACATATGCCAAAACAGTGTATGTATGCAACATATGCCAAAACAGTGTGTGTATGCAACATATGCCAAAACAGTGTATGTGTGCAACATGGAGGCAGGACGCAACTGCCTGCATTGACACCACAGTCTTGTGCACCACATGTTACGCTTTGAGGTCAAAGACTGTCACATAACCAGACTAGCAAAGCATGACAGCTGTGATGTGTAGGTGTGCTGGTGTTGGCAATGTGGACAAAAGCTCACACGCATGTCACCTCACAGCTGCTAGTTTGCAAGCCCAGCTTACTGACAGATTTTGAAACAAGCAGCAACTTATGCCGCAGCCAGGCTGGAGTTGTCACTGCTGCTGTATAAGCAATTCTGCACAGCAGCAGCAGCAGCCGCAGCAGCAGCCCAGCCTGATTGCAGGATGAGTTGCTGCCTGTTGGTTCAAAGCGCAACAAAGAACTCTGCATGCTGAATGCTGTGTGCACCATTGAAGTAGGTGCAAAGCAGCAAGCAGCAGGAGTGAGAATTCTGAGGGGTGACGTTGACAGCAGGTCGCTACAGGTCAGGTGCGCCACATGCCCCTGCAAACTCCAGCGAGAATGAAAACAAAAACTGTTCTGACACTGATGGAGTGCAGCCAAGCAGGAACCTGTAATGGAATGCAGGCAGGCGCACAATGTGATGGACGAGCTATACAATCAAAGGCACAATGCGAAAGAGGTGCACATCTGTACTAGCATATGATCTTCTGATTGCAAGCTGCAATGGCAATGCATGCAATCGAACTTTGTCCTACCAAGACCACGTGCAGCAACATCAGTAGCCAGCATGATTGGGCTCTTGTTCTGCTTGAACTCAGCCAGCACCCAGTCCCTCTCTTGCTGACTCTTGTCCCCATGAATGGACAGAGCAGGCCACCCATCCATCCGCAGTTGCCGAGTGACCTGCAATGCAGCATGAAAAAGCTGTGGGACCAAACTGCAGGCCTCGCAGGCCAGCTTGTCATATGCTCCCCACCCTGATGTTGCAGTGTATTGAGAGGCAAAACGGCATAAACTAGTTGTATCTGCATGCTGAAAAATTAGCATTGATTGAAAATCATCACAAACAATCAGAGGGTGCATAGCACAGCACATGATTGCCCATCAAGCTAAGACAGGTTGTCAAGGTAGTCTATTGACTGAGTCATGCATGTGTGAGCCTGCTACAGCTAGGATGGCTTCTTAAGTCTCACAAGACCTCCCGACAGAGACATTTTGGGTACAGTAGTAATTGAGCATACCCCGTCACATCCACGTTTGGTCTCACAGAAGACTAGTATCTTGCTGCCGTCCATCTCCTTCTCAAGCAGCTTGGTCAGCTTGGAGTACTTTTCATTCTCCTGGAGGAAGATGAACTGCTGAGCAATCCTGTGGTTGGCCTTGAGCTCTGTGGAGCCAATCACGACTCTGTAGGGGTCCTTCAGGAAGTCAGCAGCTATCGCTTCTACCTCCTTGGGCCATGTGGCACTCCAAAGCAGCGTTTGCCTGTCTGGTCTGATCTGTTACAAGCACAACTTTGTGTCAGTAACTGAACATGAGAGAAGCGCAGCCCATGGGCTCCAAAGCAGCGTTTGCCTGTCTGGTCTGATCTGTCGCCAGCACAACTTGGTGTCAGTAGAAAGAAAAGAAAAGACTATGCCTTTCAGCGTCAATTTACTGAGAAGCCAAGTATAATGCGGGGCTGCCCAGAAACTTTATGTCAGTAACTGAGCATGAGTGAAGCGCAGCCCATGGGCTGCATTGTGTGCATCTGATAAGCTGTTGTTTGCCTGGCAGAAAGCGCTGCATTGCTGAAATGTATTACATGTGCAGGGATTGCACCCTCAGGGCTGGTGCATGTGGCTTTGCATGGAACTACTGCTTGGTACAATGACATGACATTTGCAAGATGAGCATACACAGAAAAAGTAGACTTAAAGTCAAGCAAGCTCCTGACAGCAAACACACAGAAGCTCATGTAGAAGCCATGTTTACCTGATTGACAATCTTTCTAATCTGGGGCTCAAAGCCCATGTCCAACATTCTGTCAGCCTCATCCAGAACTAAGTATGTGACACGCTTCAAGTTGGTGACGCGTGAGTCCAGAAAGTCTATCAATCTGCCTGGTGTGGCGATGACAATCTCGATGCCACTGCGAAGAGCGCTGGCTTGAGTGTGCTTGGGTTGACCACCATACACACATGTGTTCTTGATGCGTGAGGATGACCCAAACTTCTGACACTCCTGCTGGATTTGTACCGCAAGCTCACGTGTTGGTGCAAGGACCAACACAATTGGACCATCACCAGGCTCTGCAGAAAAAAACATCACTCATTGTTGACCAAAGCGGCTTCAGAAATGTGACCAGAGTTTAAAAGTTCCAGCAAGAACACTTAATGTGCTGATCATGCAGAATGCTGAGATAAATCAGCAAGCATGTGTGACGCCAGCATGCAACGCTGCCAAGGTGACATACCTAGATAGGGCTGAGCATTGATATGGACAACTGCAGGCAGGAGGTATGCCAAGGTCTTGCCAGAACCAGTTTCAGCCAGACCAATCAAGTCTCGCCCCATCAACGCCATTGGCCAGCCTTGACATTGAATTGGTGTGGGCTCTGTGAAGCCGGCCTTGTTGACCTCTGCCAAAACATACTCTGCACAAAGACCAAGCTGTGTGGAGGGATCCTGACGTTGAGAACAGATGTGAAGTCCTTCTTGATCGATCCTACCTGGAAAGGAAGCTTCCTCAAACGTGGTAACAGGCTTAGGCACATCATGACCTTCGATGTGAATTTCCCGTTTGTCTCTGTAAGCTGCAATTTCGACATCGGTACGTGCTGTCACTGCCGGGTGCTCGTGGTAAAAGTTCTTTTCGAAGGGTGGGAGACCTCGAAAGTCCTCCTTTCTGAGCTGAATGCTGTCTAGATCGCGACCCTGTCCACCTCCAAACTGTCCTCCGCCCCCTCCGAACCCACCACCTCCTCCACCGTATGAGCCCCCACCAAAACCGCCACCGTATCCGCCATACGCCCCGAAGCTCATTGTGCTGTCCACAAAGCTTTGCTGAGCAGGTGCCAACAGCAACACATGAAATAAGCTAATTCGTTTAAATTGGCCAGGCGGTTTGAACCCTAGCAACCTTGAAAAACAGTCATACTGGCTGTCGCATAGGCTATGGTGCGATGAGGCAGTGCTGTATCCATCGTGTTCGTAGTTGCAGCCCATCTTTCACACACCGTTCCAACGTTCTTACCCTGCTTGATTGGCTTTTGCTTGCTGCGTCTAGTCTATTGCGCTATGTCCGCTTTCAGTGCAAATTTACGGTGCCCCACCCCTGCTTCTTGCAGTTCGAGCTCGGCTCATTGCAGACGTCACGTGGTGTCATGCAGCAATGACAGACGTTCGCATATTGATCCATCCTGGTGCCGAAACCAGTTACATATCAGACCTAAATCTGCCTGTCGTGCCGAGGAAAGATCACGGGATAGCCTGCAAACTAGCCAGAGTGAAAAGCTCAAAGTTCCTGACACGCCACCCAGCAAAGAGAGCACAAATCGAATCATAGATGTAAGCGTGCATCTGATGCACTCACGATTGCTGGCCTTGAGACATATTCTGTACACAGTCCTAGTTTTGCTTGCAGGAAGCAAGCACATCCCAGCAGCAGAGTGGAGGAATAACAGACGAACTGAAGATGCTACAACAGCGAAAACGAGAGCAAAGTTCAGCCTCTGCACCAACTGGATATTTTCAGGTGACAAGACACATCTGTTTCACCTTACAGTGCGAAATCCTCCACTGTGCTCTGACCTATGCTTGTGCTTCGCAGAGCATACTGCAAGAAGTCAGGTTGATAGAATGGCCAAGGCCAAAGCAGGTCCGTTAACAGCATTACAGGCGCATCTTCGTATGTGCCATCTGTGCAGAATATGCAAAATTTCCATGACTTGCCTCTACATTTGCTTCTCTATCATGTCATGTTACCTGAATATCAACCAAGACCCACCATGTTGTGACCTACTGCATTGCAGGCTCTGACCAATACAGTGTTGGTGATAGGAATTGTTGGTGCCTCGTCGGTCATTCTGTTTGCCATCAACTCGACGCTTGCAGAGCTCAGCAAGATCAGCTATGTTAGATGAGCCAGTTGGTCATCGGGCACAAAATTTTGTCATGACAAGCGTAGTTTGCTGACACATGACCCATCTTTAACAATCTTTTAGGCGACACACAAGTACCAGATGTGGCCTGTCAGGTTGTGCCTCCAGTGAGTATGCTCCCATCTGTGGTTTAACAAGTTTTTTGCACTGATCATGAAATGGCATTGATAATTTGCCAATTTAGATCACGAGGTGTCCAGAAGGTTTACAAGATGTATACTCAATGACGACCTGTGGATCTGTGCCACAATGATTGGCTGAGGCAACCTATGTCGTGGCTCATGATGGGGCTCACTGCAAATGTTCTTACACCTGTACAGGAGTCTTGCTGCACACAGTATGCTGCTGTACATTGTTTACATCACTAGCTAGTGCACACATGCTAGCAGTGCTGCATCTATTTGGGAGTCCTTCAAGGTCAAGTCGGCTTGGCGTGAAAAGAACTAGTACAATCATGCAGGAGCACCCACTCTGGTCCTTCTGACAGAAACTTTGCTGAAACAAGCATTGCAGAGTCTGACAGGACGTTTGCCAAACAAGCTTGCCAATTTGTTAATGGCATACACGAAAAGACAGCCTAATACAACTGACACAAGTATCCCTACAGACATGTGCAGGCCAACGTTGTTAACACTAGTGCAATCTGGATTGCATGTTACTCCTCAGCACCAAAAAGCTCTGCCTTTTGTGACTCTAATGGCTGCCTGAGAACCAGGATCTCACTGATCTTGCACTGCTCATTGAAAACCAGCATTTCCAAGCCGTACATGTGGTTCTTCAGGCCCTCCTTCTTCTCGACGCCAACAGAGGTCCAGTGCAAGAAAGCCTTGTTACCTGCTGAAACTGCAATGGTTATCCTGTTCTCCTGTTCAGATTTCCAAGCCTGCAACGCAGCCACTGTCATCTGGTGAGCCTATTCCTTGCAAAACCATTGAATGCTGTGACCATTGTCTGTGCATACCTTACTTGTGTATTGGGATGCAACCCTGCATTGGCTCAGGACAACCTTGTACTTACTCTAGCAAGTTCTTAGCACTAACCATACAGAACAGGGCAAAATTGCTCAATTCTCCAGCTTCCAACCTGGTTGGTCAGACATGCATTTGGTCATAGTTTTTCAGCTGATGTGGCAAGAAAGTCTTTGAATCAAAGATCGCAAGCTTGGCTTCTTGACAGAAATTGTACCACAAATTGTACCACAAATTGTGACCAGACCATGGTGAGGATGCATGGGAACACAGCATTACTACCAACCTTGAACACGGTGTGAATCATGCTCTTGAACTCAGCTCTGCCACTGGTCTCATGCGCAAACAACAGGTCCACATTGCGTACGTCCTCAGCCATGATTGCATCAGCACTTGATGGGTCACCAGTTGCCCAAATCTGCATACATGTCATCTGTTTCACAATAGCACCCTTCCTGTCTGACATTTAGGCAAGGCAACCAGGTATGCAGCGCAAACCACTGCGCCTTCACAATTTGCCAGGAACACTGTTCATTCAGCCAATCCATGTACCACAACAGCTTTTGTCTAGCAAGACTGAAGGATGCACCAGCTAGCTGTCCCATAACATTGACATCGACACTTGCATGTGGTTGTCTCACACATGATTGCCATGCACATCACACATGTTTGCTCACTGCTACATGCAACTTGCAAAGTCACATGTAGCCCAAGCTGAACAGTCTGGCCAACTTTTGTCAGAACGTATGTCAAAAACTGCAGCACTATCCTCAACATCATCATCACTATTATTGTGAGGTTATTAGAACGCAGCACTATCCTCATTATCATCATTGCAAATGCTCTCTGTACAGCTACAGCGCCTGCCTAGGTAAATACAGACAAGACCAATCAGTCAGAATGCTTGCTTTGGCATAGGCCTGAGCTGCCTGATCTTGCTCCTGTGAGCGCTCTTCACTGGGCTCAATGCCTCCACTGCCCTTGTAGGTGGGTGGGTGCACCTTCACCTTAGTGAAGTTGGGAGCATTCTTCAGCTGCAACATCACAACATTGCCTGCATGCACTGCCCCTGGGCAGAGTTGCTTATTCACAGGCACTCATTGTATAGATGCAAACATCAACAATGCATCAGTGTACCATGACTGTGTGCTGCTGCTGCGCGTGCATGTTTCTTTTGTGAGCATGTCATGGGTGCGCATACCTGTAAGTAGATAAACTATGATGGAGCCTTAATGATACAGTAAGATGCCGTTCTTGTGCAGCTTATGTGAATGCCTAAAAAGCATTTAGTGTGTGCGAGTGCGTATACGCTTGGCTTGAATGCAGTTTCCTGTTGCAGTCAGGTCAGCCTGTTGCCCACTTGACAGCATGTTGCAGCATGAACAGCATGATGCTGCCTGGATAACATGAGGCAGCCTGGGCAAGATACGATGTTGCTGTGAAGAAGAGACTGATACTTTGCGTGCAGCTTCATCTTTGGAGAATTGGCGCAGAAAGTGTCCTTGATCTTGCCATCACATCCAAATTCATGCTTGAAGATGCCAAGCGTGTGTGAGGGCAGCGTTTGCTTGGTTGTCAGCTTCTCATCAAACACTGACTCGTCTTTGGGAGTCACATTCTGTACAGCAGACAAGGTGTGAAAGCTTGCGTGTCTCAAACATGTGGCAGATCAATACAAGCCAGCAGGAGGATAGTAAAAAAAGAAACTAGGCAGGAGACAGCCTGCAGTCATAACGTACTACAAGCCATTGTGAAAATAGATAGTTGATGGCATGCTCATCAGACACAGCTTTCTGTCACCCCCACATGAAACCACAAACACATCCATCGTATGTCACACAAGGTGCCGTTGTGAAAGTGGATGGCAACAGCATCTGAACATTGCAAAGAGCATCTCTGAAGGCATCATGCAGATGATGAAGTTCTTGTCTCACCCGGTCCAGCCAGAAGCAGAAGGCAGCAGAAGCTTCCTTGTCAACAGCTCCAGCCAGAACTTCATGCTCAAAGGTGTATTTGTCGAAGTACGCTTGCCAGTAGTTTTTGGCTTCGTTAATGCCCTTCAAGTCAGTCTGCAAAGTAACCAAGCTTAATAAGAACTGCATCTCTGCGCACACTCCAGAGAAGAACTCAGATGAATACCAACAGACGCACATATTATAAAGGAACAAAACAACCAAGGACACAGAACAACCTAACTTGACTTTAGTAGCTACCTAGCCGTTAGGTTAAGCAGAGCCTGTGAGATCATACGTGAAGGGTAATGCCGTCAGCGTGAATGATGTAGTTGGTGTCCACCAAGCTGTTCAGCTTGTCAAGGTCTTGTTCCTTCAGCGCAGCATCATACTGCTTGGATGCTTGCAGCAACTTGGCTTCTGACTCATGCTTCAAAACCATGCTAGGTAAGTCAGTTAGGCCTGATCAGTGCCTGCTCTACCTGCATGCACACATGCAGGTTTGACTACCAGTGCAGATGACTTGCACATTGGAATGCCGTGTATGCATTGTAAGCCTCGGCCGCTTGCTGGAACACGGCATGCATGCATGCAACCAGTGCAGTATGGCCACGTAGCGTATGGCCCCAACATGCACAACATGCACAAAGTCAAAGGAAGAAGTTCATCGGAGTGATGTCTATACAAGTTCATGGCCTTCTCCTGTGCATACGGAGTGAGTCCCAAGGGTTGACCAGCCATGCCGCAAGCTTACCTGGAGCTGTACCGGGCGCGCTGAGACAGTACTAAATAGACTCAGCAGCTTTTGCAGGTCAAAAAGACTGATTGAGTATCGATGTGCTGCAAACAGTTCAAGTCGCGCAAGATGCTCACGTTTCACGATGTTCACCTTCTCATGCAGTTTCGACGTGGTGACTTGAGGGGGCTCAGTCCAAGGCTCAGTCATGATTTCCTGAGCTGAGTCCCAATGCTCACAACCCAATTTGTGACCCACACCTGTTGTACAATAGCTAGCATTTTCTGAATGGTATGCAGCTGCGGTCTGCCACCCAGACAGGCTACCGGCCAGAGCTTGGCACCATCCATCCTGCCTTCGCCCTTCAGCATGCTGTTGACAAGCACAGGCATGCCAACAAGCCTTTGTACCTATGTTTTGT